>Ga0315280_10000837_pt1 | contig 55663 bp, 42 predicted proteins | sample YL17G06_40_MG_FD_203697 | JGI IMG/M metagenome (GOLD analysis project Ga0315280, IMG submission 203697) | Sediment microbial communities from Yellowstone Lake, YNP, Wyoming, USA - YL17G06_40 | ecosystem: Environmental > Aquatic > Freshwater > Lake > Sediment | place: USA: Wyoming | collected... | reverse complement strand
GAACGAGGCGGGCATGATCGGCGCGGCGAGCCCTGTCCGCTGGCGCCGCCGAGCGTGAATGCGCGCCTATCGGCCGTGCGGTGCATGATGCAGGCCCTCATGTGGGCCGGGCTAATGGAGGCCGATCCGTTCGCTAAGATCTCCATCCATGACCCCCAGAAGCCGGAGGACAAGCGGAGGCCCTACACGCGAGCCGAGCTGTCCGCGCTGGAAGCTGCCGCTGATCGGCGCGAGCTGGCCCTGCTCCTACTGGGCGCGGATGCCGGCCTGCGCGTCTCGGAGGCCTGTGGACTGACCTGGGGCGATGTCGACCCGGCGGCTCGCCGCGTGACAGTGCGTTTCGGCAAGGGAGGCCGCACGGCGATGGTGGGGATCACGGAGCGTTGCGCCGCGGCACTGTCGGAGCTCCGTAAGACCGGCGTCCCTGCCGGTCTGGAGTTCACCGGCGAACAGCTCGATCCCTCACGGTCCGTCTTCGGCATCGGCCGCAGGCGAGCCCTAGCGATCCTCGAGCGGCTCTGCCGACGAGCGGGAGTGACATGCCGTGGGTTCCACGCTCTGCGTCACAGTGCGGGCACGCGGCTTTATGAGGCGACAAGGGACATCAAGCTCGTCGCCCGGCACCTTCGCCACGCGCAGCTCGAGACAGCCTCTGTCTACGCCAAACTCGCGGATACCGATTACCTCGCGGCGGTCGAGCGGCTGAGTTGATGCGTCCCGGGGATTCCTGCGGCCTCGTACAAGCGGAAAGCCTCTCAGGACGGGTGGTTGGGCCATTGGGGGGACGGCTGGATGTGTTTTCCTGAGAGGCTTTCAAACATAGTATACCCAGCGCGGGCGCGTTTTCCTACCTGTATGTCGCCATTGGTGGAAACAGTGTCTCGGCGAGGGCGTAGCTTACGTGAACTGCGGAAACGCTTGCGCGTCGACGGTCGGATCACTCAAGAGGCTGTCCTTGCCCCGGAGAATGGCGGGGAGCAGAGGACTGGCGTACAAGGTCCAAGCCGCCGAGCAACGAGGAAGTGCCCAGCGGCGGGAACTTTTTCGCCGGCCTGTAGGAATCGCGTACCAAGGCCGGAACTAGGTCGAAGACCCGGGGGTTGCTACCGCGATTTCCATACCCCATCCCCCCCTAGACACCTGATGGAAACGCTACCCTCCGGGTCATTGTCAAACGCCCCCCCACCAGACACCCCTGCAGCCCTACGTGCCCCCTAGACACCTGATGAAAACGCCGCTTCGATCGCCTGCCGTGTCGGGCGTCCACCCCTGAGGACGCCCTCACAAACCTCTCCCCTAGACACCTGATGGAAGTGCTACCCTCCGGGCCGGGCCGAGCCCCCGGTCACCAGACCCCCATCCTCACCGAGGTGTTATGTACCCTGCGAGCGAGGCTGTGCAGGCGGATCCGAGGAGATTTCCGTTGGATTTGTTCAGGAGGGGCAGGACGCGATGGGAAGCCCTGTGAGTCGCAGGGCCAGCCCACTGATGTCGGGCTTCATGTCGGGTCGTCCCAGCAGGCCAGGAAGCTTGCCGCACGGACAGGGCCAACGCTACTTGAGGAGATCGCGGAACGCCTCAACCGTCAGGCCGGACTGCTTGATGATACTGCGGAGGCTCCCCGGCGAGATGTCTCTTCCGCCATGCAGTCGGACCACTGCCACTCGTTGCCGCTGATCGTCCACCAGTGTGACGTGGCTACCCGCTTGTCGGGCCACGACGAACCCAGCCCGCCTCAGAGCCGCGATGACCTCACGCCCCGAGATCATCGGCAGCTTAGCCAGCCGCGGCCGCCTCGGGGATCTCACGAATGGGGAGCTTGTAGACGAACGCCTCCAAGGCGTCGCTCATATCTATGTCCACATGCGGATTGTCTTCCGGCACAGGCCACCCGCGCTCACGAAGGGTCTGAATGTAGAGCGCAATGGCTTCGGTGGCCATCACCAGAGCTTCGGCAAGAGTGTCGCCAAAGCTGCCGGCGTCATTGAGGGCGGGACACATGACCGAGTAGCGTCCGTCTTCTTCCCTGATCGCAACCACGGTGTAGGTCATCACGCGGACCTCCATTCAGAGTATTCGCGCGTCAGGCCGGTCGGTCCTCACCCCGGCCTCTGCGGATACAGGTGACAACCGCCAGCGCCAGCAGCGCCCCCACGGCGTCGGCAAGCAGATCCCAGATCGACATGTCGCGGCCGGGTACGAAAGACTGATGGAACTCATCAGTCATCCCGTACAACAGCGGCACCAGCCAGCCGATCAGGGTGGCTCTTGGCGACGGCAACGCGGCGCGACGGACGAGGATCGCGAAGATGCCGTAGGCCACGGCGTGGGCTATCTTGTCCATCCCTTGGAAGTGAAACGGTGTGATCGGCGACAGATCGGGCTGACTCGACAATAGGAAGATGAGGCCCATCCAAGCCACGGGCAGCGCCCAGGCGAGCAAACGTCGCTTACCGGTGCCCCGGCCAGTGCGCTGCTCGTTCACCGGTACGCCCTTCTCAGCACCTCCGCGACCTCAGGGCGAGTGAACTCGGTGGGCAGATCCTCCCCCGCCGCGAGCAGCTCCCGGACATTCGTCCCCGAGAGCATAACGTGATCCTCGCTGCCGTGAGGGCAGGTCTTCTGCGAGACCATGGCGTCGCAACGGCGGCAGTACATCGCGTGGTCGAGGAACAGCGGCGTGATCCCGATCTCCTCCGGAGCGTACTCGCGGAAGATGCGGTGCTCGTCGAAGGTCCCGTAATGGCTCCCCACACCAGCGTAATCGCGGCCGACAATGAAGTGGGTGCATCCGTAGTTCTTACGCATGATGGCGTGGAAGATCGCTTCCTTCGGGCCCGCATAACGCATCGCAGCGGGCAGAACGCGCAATAGCGCCCTATTCGCCGGGTAGTAGCCTTCGAGGAGGACGCGGTAGCACTCCATCAGCACATCGGCCGGGATGTCGTCCTTCTTCGTGTCTCCCACGATCGGGTGAAGCAGCAGGCCGTCGCACATCTCCAGCGCGCACTTCTGAAGGTACTCATGGGCCCGGTGGACGGGGTTGCGAGTCTGGAAAGCGACGATCGTCCGCCAGCCGTGCTCTGCGAAAGTCGCCCTTGTCTCGGCCGGGTCGGCCCACCAGGGCCCTAACTCGCCGCGGTCGCAGCGCTCCAAGACAGTGATCGTCCCGGCCGCGAGGGTATCCCCTTCGGCAAACAGCCTAGCGACACCGGGGTGGCCCCGACCATCATCGGTGCGGAAGACCTTCAGGGCTTCTCTGAGCTTGTCGCGGGCGAATGTCTCCGTAACCTCCAAGATCGCCAGCGCGGCGCCGGCGTCGTCGCGTAGAGCCACTCTGTCACCAGGACCAACCGCGGCGCCGGCGAGGTCACACGTAACCGGGATGGTCCACGGCAGGCCGTTCGCGAGCCGACCCGTCTCGATCGTTGCTTCGTAGTCGGCAGCCCCCATGAAGCCTGACAATGGTGAGAACACCCCGACGCCGATCATCTCAATGTCCCGCGCGGTGACCTCGTTCACCCGGATCGACGGCAGGCTCGCGGCCAGGGCTCGAAGCTCGTCGACAGCCTCTGCGGGGGCCAGCCGATTCACCAGGTGCCCGCCATGCGGCGGGATGCCTTCCGGCTTCTCTACCAGAGGGGCAAGGTAGCCGACTCGCTCGAGGTGAGCGAGGACCTTGCCCACGCTCTCCTCAACAGTCTCCTCCCCCGTGAAGCACACCACCTCAGCATTCAGGGGCGGCTCATAGGGGTCGTCGATGCCCGTGAACTGCTTGATCTCACCGGCGCGCGCCTTTCTGTAAAGGCCCTTCCTATCGCGTGCCTCACAGACCTCAAGCGGGGCATTCGCATAGACCTCGACGAAGTTCCCGATCATTGCCCGCGCTTCGTTCCGAACCTCGCGGTATGGCGATATAGCAGCTGTGATGCAGACGCCACCGCTTCGGGCGACAAGGTTTGCGACAAAGGCGATCCGGCGGATGTTGGTGTCGCGGTCCTCTTTCGAGAAGCCGAGGCCCTTTGAGAGATGCTGCCTAACAACGTCGCCGTCGAGAATCTCGGGCCTGATGCCGCGCGCTGAGAGGCGTTCGGCAACCTCTTCCGCAATGGTGCTCTTGCCGGCGGCAGAGAGTCCGGTTAGCCAGATCACAAAGCCGGGTTTGCGCATGAGAGTCCTTCACCTGACCCCCGTGGCACCGGCGTCCCTGCCGGTGGACTGGGGGGCTCACGGGCACAGAGGCCCGTGCCACTGAGTGGTTGGGCGCGATCCCTTGCGCCCTTACAACGGCCTACCAATCATCTCAGGCGGCACCGGCAGCCCCATGCGCTCCAACACCGTTGGGGCAACGTCGTATATGGTCGCCCCCGCTACCTCTCCATGCTCTTCCCGCAGGGGATCGGCCAGGATCAGGATACCGTGCTGGGAGTGGTTCGCGTCGTCGGGTCCGGTGTCGTTCTCCAGGATGTGGGTTGTTCTGTGGCCAACAGTGCCGGCCGACCGCCAGCGAAGGCCGCCGAAGTATACAACAAGATCAGGTGGCATGTTCCGAGCCTCGCGGTAGATACTCCAAGGCCAGAAGGCTCTGTTGCCCATCGGTAGGCCTTGATGGTCTCGTATCGCCTCGATCTTGCCCTTGAGTTCCTCCAACAGCGCGCGTGCGTCGGCCGGCTCGACGATCCCGCGAGGCTCACGGCCGCGGATGTTGAGGAACACGCGCGCGTAGTACCCACCCTCCGCCCATGCGCGAGTTCGGGACCAGTCGACCCACTCGGGAAGCAGGGCCGACGGCGCCGACGGTATGTGCGATAACGTCAGGTAGCCCTCTTGCATGAGCCAGTCATTGACGCAGACCGCGCCTTCGAGCGTCTGAGCGCCGTGGTCGGAGACGACCAGGACGAGGGCGTCGTCCGGAGCCAATCGCAGTAGGTCCCCTACCCTCTCGTCAAGCCGACTGTAGTAGTCCGCGATCGCGTTCTCATAGCGATGGCCGGGTTCGTAGAGGCGATGATCCGGCGCTCCGAAGCGCCAGAAGCAGTGGTGCATCCGGTCAGGGCCCATCTCAACGAGCCAGAACAGATCCCAGGGTCTGGTTCGCATCAGATGCTCGGCGAGGTCGAAGCGCCGCTCAGTCATCTCGCTGATCCGTCTTAGAAGCCCGTCCTTATCCTCGCTGCGGAAGTCCTGAACATCGATCACGTAGCCCGGGACGGTTGCCGCGATCTCATCCCGCAGCTCCCTGGGGTAAGTGTAGTCGCCGCCTTGCATGCCTGCGGATAGGAAACTGCAGACCTGCCAGCCCTTGAACGGCCGCGGTGGGTAGATCCCGGGCACCCCGAGGATGACGGAACAGAGGCCGTGGGCGGAGAGGGTCTCCCACAGCAGCGGCGCCTCGAACATGCCCGTGTGCGCGGTTACGAGCGTGTCGTATGAGTAGTCCGCACGATTGCGAAAGCCGTAGATCCCAAGCTGCCCGGGGTCGCGGCTGGTGGCCATGCAGAGCCAGGCCGGGCAGGTGATCGGCGGAATGCAGCTCTTCAGTCGCCCCCAGAGCCCCCTGTCGCGCAACGCGCTCAGGTTCGGGAGCCTGTCCGTCGGCACGTCGAAGACGTACTGCTCGGTGGCGCAGTCAAGGCCGAGGATGAGGGTTTGGCGGTGGGGGTGTTTCAACGGTTTCCAAGTGGCGCCATCGTCCCCGCGGGCGGCCAGGGAGCCAGAGGCCACCTACGCTCGGATTCCGGGCGCTCCAAGTAATGCCCGCGTCCTCCCAGTCTTTAAGGGACTGGTCCGCTAGGTGCTCGGGGGATGTCACGGCGCGTGCCTCCCGCCGGCATTGTGTGCGTCGCCGGGGGGGAGCGTCAAGCGCATGCGGAAAAGCGCAGTTGCGTGCCCGCCAGCAGTACGGTGTAGGCGATTCTGATCGACAATCCGTGCTTGACACACATTCAAGGGGGGGGGGCATTATGGACCCCGTTGGGTGGTGTTGCTCCAGTGATGCAGGTTGGCATCAGGCGTAGCGGCTCTTCTCTCCCCTTCCTCCTTGGCTGCCTCGTCTTCGCCCTCGTGCCGGCAACCCCGGGCCTAACCGCTCCGGCCGACAGCGGCGAAGCGGCCGACAACGACCCTCTAGGCCCGCCGTTCGTCTGCGTGCTCCCGGACTACTGGCCCGCGACGAACAACCCGGAGTGGTTCATACGTTGGGCTCAGACTGACGAGGCCCGCGACTGGCGGCTCGCCCCGTACACGACCTCGTCCGGCATCCATGTGCTGCGGACCCCGGATGCGCCTCTGACTGAACCCGGCCCAGACATTGTGGGAGCGTGCCAGAGGGGCTACGCGGACCCCGTCCTGCGCCTTCTCCACGCTCTATCCCCTGAACAGCGTGACCTGCTGGCGCGCGGCGAGATCGTGGACATCACCAACACCAGAGCCATCGTATGTGAGTTCACAAGCCGTGACCTGGAGGGTGCGCCACGCGATGAGTTCAGCGAGGAGACCCTATCATCGTGTCCGTACCTCGCGGCCGCCCTGGCGGTTGTGCCGGCTGTGGAGATCCGAGCCGGTACCGGCGCTATGGGCGGCGTGTGCGATGTCGCCATCCGTTACTCCCGCGAGCCCGGCAGAATCAACGTGTTGCAGCCGCACGCCAAGGGGCTCACATTCTGGTCAGATCTGGCGCGTCCCAATGCGACCGCCGAGCAAGGTCAGCCGGAGTGGGATGTCCGGCCCTGGCATCTCAGCGGGCCGTCGCGCAATACAACGGCCACGGTACTGCCAGAGCTGCTCCAGAGCCTAGATGGGGCGAGCAGCATGTCCCTGGACGACACTAATGGGCGCGAGCTTGGAGCGCTTATCGATGACATCGGCGAGCGGAGTGGACTTGGCCTCAGCGCGTCCGATACGTGTGCGTCCAGGGTCGTGTTCGCTAAGGGTGGTGACGTGAGCGCTCTCGCCTTGGCGGAAGCCCTCTTCGCATCTGGAAGACTCGGCATCAGGCTCACCAAGCCGGACGGCGCGCTCGTGGCGTTTCCAGACCCGGCTCAGGCTCATGCGGCATCGATTGAGCTCGCCGAGCTCGCGAGGGAGCGGATGGTGCCGGAGGTCACGGCAGAACTCCGTTCCCTCCTAACGCCAGCGCTCGAGAGGCCCTACCTGTCGGAGACGCCCATCCCGCTCAGCAGGTTCGCTGATGGGTTCCAGGGCTCCGTGTCTGACCTGTCCGAGTCGGAGGCGACCTGGCTGGAGAGCGTTGTAAGTCAAGTACAGGCGACCTACGCGGACATCCCGGCTTTCGACGGAGAGTGGCTTGCGGCAGGCGCACCGCTCGTAGTTAGGCTGCGGCTCGAGTTCCACCTGACCGTCACCGCGTGTGTCCCCTATTGCAAACCCGACCCGTCGACCCGGAAGTACGTTCCCGCCACCCCACCTGAGTGGTACTACACCGCTCTTGCGGCTTCTCGAGACCGTCCATTCCTTTCGACGATTCCGTTGCAGCTCCGGGCTTACTAGGGCCCTTGGCCCACGGCGAATACGAAGGGGAGTGAGAGCATTGCGTCGAGTCTGTGCATGTGCTTTGGTCGTAGGGGTCATGTTACTCGTCGCTTGCGCTGTAGCCGACGACGATCCGCCCGTCGGGGGTGGCGGTACGCAGCCGGTCGAGCAGTGGATTGCTTCGCCGGCTCCCGACGGCTTCATCGTCCCGAGCGATTACTGGGGCGTTGGCCCCAACTACCAGGTGTGGAACGTGCACTTTGGGATGCAAGACCGCGACACCCGGGTCGCGCCGCTTCCCGAGATCCAGGACCCGGACTACGTCTGGGACTGGTTTGAGTTCGCGATCAGTAACGGCGGCATTCTTACTATCACGGATCACTATGGCTGGGATTGCTATTGCGACTTCCAGGCGCCCGATTATACCGGGAGCTGGAACAGCCGGGTCACCGTCCAGGCCACCAACACAAACATGAACGACCGCGACGACTACCCCGACCAGTACTTCTCGTGCTGGTTCCATTCGCAGGAGGAGCCCTAGGCTCAACCCATGGCCAAGCCCCCGGCTCGGTCCCGCCGGGGGCTCGGCCCTCGCTCCTGGGGGTCGTGGCCCGGCGCTTCGCGCTGCCCGATGCGGCCCCTCCCGGGTGTCGCTCCTTGGGGGCGGCGGCACAGTGGATTGCGCACCTACTCCAGTTCCCCGTAATGCGCGATCTCCGGCGGCAGCCAGCGGCTGTTGACGATCCGGACGAATGTGTAGACGAGGATCTTGAGGTCCACCCAGAGGGAGTGATTGCGCACGTAGAAGAGCTGGAGGCGGACCTTAGTCTTCCTAATCTTCTCCTCGAAGAAGCGATCCGCGTCCTCACTGCCGCTCATCAGCTCGGCCTGGTGGCAGTGGCGGATCGAGGCCCAGTCGGTGATGCCCGGACGCACCCGGAGAATCGCCTTCTCTTCCTCGGTGTACATCCCGACGTACTTCGCGACCTCCGGCCTCGGCCCCACGAAGCTCATGGTGCCTCGCAGCACGTCTAGGAGCTGAGGGCATTCGTCGAGCTTGTACTTCCGTAGGAACCTGCCAACGCGGGTGATGCGCGGATCGCGCGCCGTAGCGGAGACCGGGCCGATCCGCTCGGCGTCCTGGACCATGGTGCGAAACTTGAAGATGCGGAACGGCTTGCCGTCTCTCCCGATCCGCTCGCCCCGGTAGAAGACCGGCCCCGGCGAGTCGAGCTTGATCAGGACCGCGACGACGAGCAGTAGCGGCGCAAGCACGATGAGCCCTGTCGTGCTTGCTACGATGTCAAAGGCGCGCTTGAGCATCGTCGGCTTCTCAACAGACAGCGGGCTTTGGCCCGTTGAACACCACACAATGGGCTGAAGCCCATCGTCTAGAACCTCATCCTGATGACCTCGAACGCTTCTGCGTACTCTGTCTTAACCTGGGTGCCGCGAACGCGAGCCAGGCTCTCGACGAACTCGCGAGAGAAGTAGGGCCGCGAGAGGTCAAACTGTGACTCATATACCTGCAGAGCCTGCCACTTTAGATCGATGTGACGCTGCTCGAGCGCCACAAATGCCTGGGCCGCGAAGCTCACGTGGTTCCAGGTGAGCTCATAGCCCAAGACCGACAGGTCCCTAAACGCCCGCAAGCCCTCCGCGTGGGTAACCTGATGGTCCTGATGGACGTCGCTGCCTGACGGAAGAAGGACAAGATCAGGGCTCAACTCTCGCCGGAGCCGCATCATCTCGTCCAGCACCTCCTGCCTGTGCTCCGCCAGACGGCGCACCGGGTAGTAGTGGACAACAAGGTTCTCCTCCGGTACGCCCAAGATGGGCATCGCGCGCCGAAATTCGCGCTCCAGCAGGTCGGGCGGGGAATCGGCCGGCAGGGACTGCTCGGCCGTCGAGAATGCCACAACGTGAACCGACGCCCCGTCCTCGACCAGCCTCGCCACAGTTCCGCCGGCGCCGAGTTCCACATCGTCCGTATGCGGGGCAACGGCTAGAACTCGCTCGAATCTCATAGGATCTCCACCAGGCGCTTCTCGATCTTGCTCGCAAGCTTCCTCAGGTCGTGGTTCTCCATCGCATACTCACGGCCGCGGCGCCCCATCGCCGCCCATTCATCGGGTGCCGTGTCGCGCAGAGCGATCATCCCTTCGGCGAGCGCTTGAGGGTCTCCGGGTGCGACGGTAAGCCCTGCTCCAGCTTCCCGCACAGGGTCATTGAGGCTCTTGCAGGCTGCCAGAACCGGCCGGCCCATCGCTAGGTACTCGAAGATCTTATTGGGGCTCATGCCATATCGCTCCACGATCGGCATGTACGGGTGGTTGTAGATAAACGCGTGCGTGGTCTCCGCGATGGGCAGCAGCTCCGGTTTGGGCACCACGTCGCAGAATTCGATGTTCCGGAGGCCAAGGTCACCCGCGAGCCGCATCAGGTCCGGCTTGCATGGCCCTTCTCCAACTAGCCGCACGCGTATCCCCTCACCGCGTGGATCTCGCTGCAGGATCTCGGCTGCCCGCACAATGTGCACTATCCCATCCGAGGGCGCATGGGAGCCGAACAGCGAACACACGAACGGCCCCTTCGCCGGTGGTGGACCAAGCTCCGGGAAACGTGCCGGGTCGAAGCCGTTCGGGACGTAGAGGAAGCGATCGCTCGGTATCTTGAAGCCCTCGAGGTAGTCCCCGAGGCCGGGCATTAATCCGATGATGAGCTCGGCGTTGCGGTAGACGCGCAGCTCCAGCGCTCGCAAGTACCAGTAGACGGGACTCCAGCGGGTCGTAAGGCGCAGATCGACCAGTGTTTCGGGCCAGATGTCCCTGATCTCGGCCACGAACTTCGCCCCATGGCGCCGCGCCAGCCGGAGGCCCGCGTCGGCCGCGTGGAGATGCACGCTCGAGCCAATCACCACGTCCGGCCGAGGAAGCCTGCCCGTGGAGCGAAGCGCGTTGGCCCGGAAGCTCATGTTGTTCAGGAACCGCTCGGACGCGTTGTGGTAGGGCCTGGTGCGAACGAACCTGAAGAGCACACCGTCGTACTCGCGGTCGACGAACACCATGCCGTCCGGTACATCCAGGTTGCCGCCGTGCTGATTGTGTCCCAGCGCGGAGGAGAAGACGACAACCGAATGCCCGGCCTCGTGGAGGTAGCGCGCCAACCCGGCGTGCCTGGTCGTGCCGGAGCCGGTCGGCGGTGAAGCATAGTGTGACAGGATCCAGAGATGCATGAGATCGGTGGTTACGACTCTTCTTCCGCTGCCTCTTCCGGGCGTTCCGCCGAGCCGTTGCCAACCACGGTTTGCCGCTCGAACAGGCCGATGTATTCGGTGTACGCGTACCGGCGGTTACGCTTCTGCCCGGTGGTCTCCCGTAGGATACCCTCTTGCTCCAATGCGCGCAGCAGGTTTGGTGCCGTGGTATGCGAGCAGCCAAGGCGACCCTCGACCATGCGCGCAGAGACAATCGGCTGTTCGAGTAGGTAGTCGAGAAGGCTCAGCGCTTGGGTTGAACTTCGCGACGCCGCCATGAGGCGGGCGCGATGACCGTCTACCAACTTGAGAATCGCATGTGCGGTGTCTGCGGCCGCCCGACTGACAGTGGATACCCCACGCAGGAAGAACCGGAGCCAGCCCTCCCAGTCTCCTCCTACGCGAATGGCGGTTAGCCGGTCGTAGTATTCCGCCCTTCGAGCTCTGAAGTAGTAGCTGAGGTAAAGCAGAGGCCGGCTCAGGACGCCACGGTGGCACAACAAAAGGGTGACAAGTAACCGCCCCACCCTTCCATTGCCGTCCAGAAACGGGTGGATCGTCTCGAACTGGGCGTGCGCCAACCCACAGTGCACAAGAGAAGGCAGGGTCTCGTCGTGCAAGTAGTTCTCGAAGTGGCCAAGGGTCTCCATGAGCATGTGAGGCGGGGGCGGCACGAAGGCGGCCTCGGTTAAGGTACAGCCGGGCGCCCCAATCCAGTTCTGGCTCTTGCGGAACTCTCCGGGTGCTCGGTGGCTGCCTCTCACTCCCGTAAGAAGCTCGCGGTGGATCTCTCTTATCAGCCGCAGGCACAGGGGAAAGTCCCGGAGGCGTTCTAGACCGTGGTTCATTGCTCGGACGTAGTTGACGACCTCGCGGATGTCTTTGGGACGTCCCTCACCACGTTCATCCACCTCGAACTCGAGAACGTCCTCGAGGGTGCTCTGAGTGCCCTCGATCTGCGAGCTCAGCACCGCCTCATGACGCACGTACATCGCAACAAACAGGTTCGGATTCGGCAGGGTTGTACCAATGCCGTCTAGCCGGCCAAGGGCGAGATCGGCTTCAGACGCTAGCCGTTGAAGCTCCAGATCGATGCTCAGGGGTGGATCCGGCGGGAGAGGGGCGGGTATGAACGCCACGTATCCCTCATGCTGTCTGACAAGTCGGCCGGCGCGCGCGTGTGCGATCTCCAAAGGCGGTGATGCCTCGCAATTCCTGTCGCGCGAGTCCTTGGTGCTGTCTGCTCTGCTAGTCTAGTCTACTGGAATATGGTCGGTGAGCGCCACTGCTTATTCCAGTAAATGCGGCTATGCTGGAATAACGATGGACCTACCAGCCCCGGGTGGGTCGTCCCGCTAGTCCGCCCCGTCCAGGTACCACACCTGTAGACGGCCCTCAGAGTCCACCTGAGCCGACTCAGGCAGATCCCATGACGGGTTCCAGGCGAGGCGATCCTCAAGCCTGTACTCGCTCTGCAACAAGAGCTTGCCGTCGCGCCGATCGACGATCGTGCCCTGGTAAAAGGTTATCTTGCCGATGTCGGTCATCGCCGCAAACATCGGCTTCGCCCGGCCGGAGATGCGCCCACAGCTTGTGAGCCCATTCGCGAGCTTCAGGCCCGTATCAACGCTCGTGCGTAGATGGTGCGTCCCGCGCATCGGCACGCTGTGGAAAAGGTAGTGGGCTTCGATGTCGTTCAGCCGCATGCGGTCGTAGAGGTCTACGAGCACCGCCGAATCGTCGTTCACACCCTTGAGGAGCACGTTCTGGGAGTAGATCTTCACCCCAAGCGCGCGGACCTTACGGAACGCCTCTTCCGTCTCAGGGCAGAACTCGGCTGGGCTGTTTACCTGGGTGGCCATCTCGAACCTAAGCGATGGCTTGTTCTGGAATACACGCAGAACGTCTTGGTCGATCCGATCCGGGTCCTGCGTGGGGATGCGGGTCGCGAGCCTGACAATGCGGATGTTCGGCGCTTGCTCGATGAGGGCGTTGAGCAGGAACTCGATCCTGTTGGGGATCAGCAGCGGATCTCCCCCCGTGATAAGCACCTCGTTCAGGAAGTCTTGGTTCGCACCGCTCCCACAGTAACGAGCGACATCCACGAGCTGCTGCTCGGAAAGCGTATGCTTCGCGTAGTTGCTCCGCAGGCAGTAGCGACAGTGGGCGATACATACGAGCGTGGGCTCGATGACGAGGGAGCGGCGGTACAGACGCTCTAGGCCAGGCGGGAGTTCGCCGGCGGTGACTCCGGCCTCGTAGTGCTTGATGTTCTCTTCCGGCGCGTCCACGTCTTCGCGGGGGTCGCGGAAGTACTGAAGCGCGATGCCGCGGTACTGCCAGGAGTCCTCGCCGTGCTCTTCCTTCAGCTCCACGAGCCTCCGCCGGAGGAACTTCGTGATCTTCTCCGGGAAGTGGGTCACTGGCATTGATGGTGCACCTTTCTCGATTCCCCTCTCCCCGCAGTGCGGGGCGAGGGGATCTATGCCTTCCTCAGCAGCCTCGCCGGCACGCCGACGTACACCCCGCCGGGCTCGGGGAGGTCCGTCACGACCACAGCGCCCTGGCCGATAACGATCCCGTCCGCAACTGTGACCGAATGCCGCACCGTGGCGCTCGGAGCCACCTGTACGTCGGCTCCCAGCCACACATCGAAGGAGATCACAGTGCCGGCGGTCAGCCGGCTGCGAGGGCCGATTGTGGAGCCGTTGCCGATGTGCACTAGGTCGTCGATCTTCGCATCGTCTTCGATGGTCGTCTCTTTGATCATCGCGCGCTCGACGGTGCTGTTCGCGCCGATCCAGACGCGATCGCCGATCCGGATCAGACCGAGCTGCGGCGCGTGGAAGAGCTTGCCATCCTCGTCCGCGACGAAGCCGTACCCCTCGCTGCCGATCACGGCGCCGTCCTTGATGACACAGGACTCGCCGATCCTCGCCGGGCCGTGGATGACGACGTTGTTCTCGATCCTCGTGTTGTCGCCGATCTCCACCCCGTCGCCTATCACGGAGTGGGCGCCAATGCCGACGTTCCGGCCGATCATGGCGTGCTCGGACACTACGGCGGTAGGGTGAACCGTGTGTGCGGGCATGCTGGCGAAGAACTCCAAGAGCACGCGCGCAAGATCGAGCTCGGGACTCGCGGAGCGGATCACGGCCGCGAAACCCTCCTCTACGACCGAGCCGTCGGTGATCAGGAGAAGCTTGTCGAAGCCGTCCGGGATCCCGCCCTGCTTCAGGAGGACCGGGGTTCTGATCGCGTACGGACTCTCTAGCGCCAGATCCTCGCCCGAGAGTTCACGGTTCAGATACCCCGCGACATCCGAGGCCCAGAGTTCGCGTTGCTTGAGTTGGTACATGAGTCTCCCCTCACTACGCTCCCGGAGGGTCTTGGCCTGAGGACAGCCCCAGCGCCTGTGGCTACGTTGCCTGTCGGGAGGACGTTTTCCTCCTTCGAGGCGGCTCCCCCGCGCCTGGCTCACCTCTCCAGCGGCCTGGCCGGCACGCCGGCGACGGTGAGGCCGTCGGGAACGCCTTTGAGCACTACCGCGCCCAACCCGACGGTCACTCCATCGCCAATGGTGACCTTCTGCTTGATGACGCTGTTCGGGGCGATCCAACACCCCTCCCCTATCACTGCTCCGCCACAGATCACGGCGTTCGCCATCACCAGCGTGTTCGGGCCGATCGCCGTGTTGTGCCCGATCTGCACGAGGTCATCGATCTTGCAGCCGTGCCGGACCAGCGTTACGCCGAGTGTCGCGCGCTCGATCGTGGAGCAGGAGCCCAGCCAGACCTCGTCCTCCAGGACGACCTTCCCGAGGTGCGGGAAGTGGATTGGATGCCCGTCCTCGTCGTACTCGAAGCCGAAACCCGCAGCGCCTATCACCGCATTCGGCTTGATAACGCAGTCTCGGCCGATCTCCACCTCGCCCTCGATGGCGACCCCGGAGCCGATCACTGTGCCGTCTCCGATCGACACATCGGCCTCGATACGCGCGTACGCGCCGATGCTCACGCCCTGCCCTACCCTGGCCTCCGGTGCGACGATCGCGGTCGGATGGATGCCTACCGGCCGCTCCGGGGCGAAGAAGCGCTGCAAGACGTGCGCGAAGTCGAGCCGGGGATTCCTGGAGCTCACGCGGGGTACAGTGGTGCGCGCGGCGGTCTCCGGATCGCAGATCGCAAGCGCCGGTCGGCCAGCCTCCAGTAGCGCGAGGCGCTCTTCCGAGAATGAGCGCACCCACACGAGAGTCCCGGGCGCGCAGTCCTGCAGGTCGGCCGGCCGAAAGATCTCGCCATCTTCCCCGAGTAGCTCCTGGCTGAGGAACTCCGCCACAATCGAGGCACGGGGCCCGGTACCTCGCGCGGGATGTCCATCTGCGCCGGTCATTGAAGCTTCTCCGCTACAACAAGATGCCACGTCGCGAAGCCGGGAACGGTGTTAACCACGCGGTCCAGGCTCTGAACTGCCGGCCGAAGGTACACAGCGTTCGTCCGTTTGCGGAGCGTGCGCGGGAGCTTCAAGACGTACCGAAGCGCCTTGCGTACTGTCAACCCCTTCGCCCGGACAACGGCGCACAGTTCGGGAAGCGTGAACTTATAGTGAAACGAACCGGGCTCATCGGGCCGTTCGAGCAACCTTCCTCGCCCATTCAGCCATTCTGCCACCCCGAACGCGGCTGTGTGGCCTATGACAAGCCTGCCGCCGGGCCGCAAGAGGCGCACCATCTCGCCGGGATATACAGGTCTTTCGCGCGTGTACTTGTAGCGGTTCCCGAGGATCTCGCCCAACATGAGCCCCAGGAGTCCGGCCTGCAGTCGCTCGACGCGCTCGGCCGGGCAATGAAACTCGATGCCGGCCCTGTGTAGGTCGATCTTCCCGAACCGACTCTCGAGAAGCGGCTCGATGGCGTCAAGCACGGCGCTCCCCATCTTGTCTACATGTACGTTCTTCGCACCCGCTTGGTCTTCCCCTCGGTGCGGGGGAACTCGCCGAATCGCAGGATGTTGATGGTCGGCGTAAAGCTTAGCTTACGGTGGCATAGGTCGGCGAGCGAGCGTTTCACCACGTCGGGTTCATCTGTGCAGTTCTCGGCGAGCTCGGCCCGGAGGAGGACGGTGTCATAGGGTGGCGGCGAGTCAAGAACCACCTCGAACTCGCCGGTGAAGCGGCCCGGTTGCTCGGCAAGCAGCGTCGCGATGGCGCTCGGAAAGACGTTCACGCCCCGAACGACCATCATCTGATCCGAACGTCCCTCCACGAGGAACCGGAAGGACCGGCGCCCGCAGGCGCACTTGCCGGTCTCTACGATGCGAATGACGTCCCTGGTGCGGAAACGGACGAGCGGCTGCGCCTCGCGCCTCAGGTTCGTGAGGACCATCTCGCCCACTTGGCCCTCCTGAAATGGCAGCACCGCGCTGGTCTGTGGGTCTATCAGCTCCACATGAAGCAGCCCCTGGCCATGGAAGTGCAGGCCATGCCGCGCGTCGCACTCGGCGCCGAAGATGCTCAGCACGTCGGCCATTCCGTAGTTGGCGTCGATGGCCTTCAAGCCCCACTTCTCCTCGATCCTCGCCCGAACAGCCGGGTTCTGGAGGCCTGGCTCGCCGCCGAAGAACGCCTTCCGCAAGCGCAGGTCGCGTGGCCCAAGCCCGTGCTCCTCTTTGAGGACCACCTCCAGACGGGACATATAGGACGGCGTGCAGGAAATCGCGGTCGGCCGTAGCGTCAGGATCGTGTCGATAAGGCGGCTGGTATTCCCTACCCCGAAAGGGACGACGGTCGCCCCCGTGGCTTCGAGGTTTTGGTGATCGGTGACGCCGCCCGCCCACAGGCAGTAGTTCAGGCAGTGGATCACCGTGTCCTCTGGCGTCAGCCCTGCGCAGCGGAAGGCCCGCCTACCGGCGATAAGCGTGTTCTCGATGTCGTTCCGGGTCAGAACGACGTAGAGCGGCTTCGCGGACGAGCCAGAGGTGATGTGTATGCGGCGAATTCGAGGGTCGCCCGGTGGCACCGCGAGCCGGCCGTAGGGCGGGTATGCTCCCTGGTCGGCTAGCAGCTCCGCCTTGTCGATGAACGGCAGCCGCTTGAAGTTGGCCGGAGACGCCGCATCCTCCGGATTGAGCCCTGCATCCCGCGCCTTGTCGCGGTATAACTCGCTGTTCGCGAAGACGTACTCAAGCTGCCGGGCGAGCAAAGGCGGATCGACAGTGTCCAGGATCTCCTCCTGGGAGAGCAGCTCCAGGTCGTCTGGAGCCCGTTGTGGGGCGTCGCTCATGTGCTCATCCTTGATGAGGCTCTTGGCAAGCCTGGCGTGTCAGGCTTGCCTGACGTGTCATAGGTCGTCAAGATCCGTAGCCGGAGGATCGGATGGTAGCCGCCGAATGTCTGCGTACACCCGGCTTCGATGGGCTATCCTCACTACAAGCACCAACAGGCGAGCATCTTGAACGGTATAGACGATTCGGTAGTCACCGATCCGAATCTTGAGCAGCCCCGGGAAACCGGTCAGCCCTTCCGCGCCACGAGGTCTCGGATCGCTTCTCAGATGCGTGAGCGTCCGTACGATGCTCTCTCAAACGGGTGATGGCAGCTTGCGAAACTGCCTCTTCGCGGCTGTGCTTACCCGAACAGCGTACGTCATTGGATCGCATTGCTTTGGGCTGTCGATGCAACGTCATCCAGCTCGATGCCCAGCTCGGCAGCTAGTTCCTCCAGGCTGATTGTTTCGTCTCTGCCGGCCTCGATATCCGCCAGGACACGCAACGCTTCGTCCGCGTCCACCAGGTCTTCGAGGCGCTCTAGGAACTCCAGGTCCTCGAGTGAGACGATGGCGGCATGGGCCTCTCCGTGACTGCACAGCACAAAGCGCTCCCCCTGGTCACGCACGCGCTTCATCAGAGATGGCAGTGTTCGCCTGGCTTCCTGAGCCCCAACTCTCTCCACTGCTATCACCATTCTTCCGGCGCAATGCTGGGACTAAGGTAGTCGCCTGCCCGAGGGAGCGTCAAGGGGCATAGGGCATGCCTCCTACTCCGCAGCCAGGCGCACCGCGATGTGGGGGTCGGCTTGCGCGCGGTCCCGTTGGTCTTCAGCCAGCAGCCCCCAGTGGCGCAGGAGCCCGACAGCGGCCCGGCGCTCGGTCCAGTGGCTTGACTCAAGCATCTCGCACGCGGTCGCAAGCGCGGCCTCGCCCATACCGAGCATCTGTCGGTAGGCCTCATCAGACGCCTTGCGGGGTCGGCACTCGCGGAGAGTCCGTCTCAGTTCCGGCAGGAAGTCCAAACCTCTCAAGTGGGCGAGGATGCGTATCGCAGCCGCGCGGAGGAGAGGGCTGCCTTGGCGATACCAGGATTCGGCGAGCGCGTCGGCCTCGCCCGATGGATGGCGGGCGAGGGCCCACGCAAGCTCCGGCTGACGCTTCGCGCGCTCACCGTCCTCCTGGAGCCAGTGCGACAACTCGCGCGGATAGTACAGGGCCAAGGAGTGGGCGATCGTCATGGGCCAGTTGCGGTCGGACTGTTGCTCTAAAACCGCGCGCGTCAGGATCGTGAAGGCCAGCGGGTCCCGTGTCGGTGCCAGCGCCAGCGCCGCTGTCTCCTGTTCCGCTGGGGCGCCCGACTCCATAAGGACCTGGAGGACGCGGGCTCCAGTTTCGCCATGAAGTAGCACAAGACGCCCGGCCCACATACGCCCCCACCAGCCGACCTCGCGTTTGAAGGCGCTTACGCACGCCTCGATCGGCAGGAGGATCTCATTCTGGCCGGCGTACTCAGCGGCCATCCAGCGGAGTCGCGGCTGCTCGACCCGTCGCAGGGCCTCAATGAGCAGGTCGGCGGCCAGGTCGGGACGGAGACGGCAGAGCGCGACGAGCGCGGTGGGGCTCTGCGGGTCGGCGCCGCGGAATACCCTCAGCAGGCACTCAGAGGCTCCCTCATCGCCATGCGCATAAGCCAGGGCCCTGACGGCCCATGACCGTTCCTCATGCAGCTTCTCCCCGTTGGCGATGGCGATGAGTTCCTCGCGCAGCCCCGGGATGGCGAGCATCCGTCCACTCTCGATCAAGTTCCGCACCCACGGATGGCTCCACGGGCTCTTGATGTACAGCAATCGCAACATTGAGGCCAGCGCACGCGGATCGCCGATGCGACACAGGGCATGAGCCGCCACTCTACGCACAACAGCGCGACTGTCGCCGGTGGCGCGGGAGAGGGGGCCCACGGCGGGGCCTCCCAGCGCCGCGAGCTCATCGATGATCTGCCCTCCTTCTCCCATGCTCGCCGCACGATCAAGGAGCCTTGAGACCTGGGCCGCGAAGCCCTCGGGCAAGCGGCTGTCGCGCAGGAAGTCCTCGGCCATGGTGAGCTCCTTTCGCAACTCGCGGCGCCCACGCTGTAGTCGCCCCAACACCGTCGCCTCGGTCGTCCCCAGGAAGGCAGCGATCTCGGCGTACGACAGTTCGTCAAGGTAGTGCAGGCAGATGGCCTCGCGATTCGTCTCGGTCAGCCGCCCCAGGGCTTGTTGGACCCTATCGCGCTCCTCGGTGCATTCGAACTGCCCATGTGGGAAGGGTGCCGGGTCGGTGGGCTCGGCATTTGCCGGTGCTTGCTGTGAGAGTTCCCTCACCCGGCGGAACTCGCGGCGTGCCCGGTGTGACGTGTTGCGGACAATGCCCCGCAGCCAGCGCGCGAACCGCTCCGGGTCGAGGAGGCGCGGCAGCCGGAGGTAAGCCTCTAGGAAGGCCTCCTGAACCACGTCCTGCGCGAGACCGATGTCCGGAAGCAGTGACACCGCAGTGGCGTAGGCGCAGTGCTGGTACCTGCGGACAAGCTGGTCAAAGGCTTCCTTGTGCCCCGCAAGCGCCTCGCTCACGAGCAGCCCATCGCTCCGGCGTCCCATACGGCCCTCAGGAAGTCGCCCTCGCGAGGTCGAGGGTCGGGTGGAGGCCCAGACGGAGCGGGAGTCGAACCCGCGGCCTGACGCCGAAGCGCCTGCTCTTGCCACTGAGCTATACCGCCTGGGCTTCCATAGCATTATGTGCCACTTGGGGGAAAGGAGCTAACGCGCCCTTTCGGGGCAGGGCCCTATAGCAACCCCGCCACGATCCTCGCGGACGCGTTGCCGCCCCCGTAGAAGTCCGTGTGGGCCGGCGGGAAGCTCACGCCCGCGAGGCTTCGCCGGATCCCCTCGGCGACCGCGGCAGCGCTTGTCGGTGGGGTGACACGGTTCACACCGAGTTCGACGAGCTCCACCCACTCCGTCTCGCCTCTGAGCGTCACGCAGGGGACCCGATGGAAGAACGCCTCCTTCTGGACTCCGCCGGAGTCGGTCGCGATCAGCTTGGCGTTCCGTTCGAGCTCAACCATGTCGAGGTAACCCAGTGGCTCGATGACCCGTAGGCGCTTCTTCACTCGGTCGAGAAGCCCGTCGCGATCGAGGGCGGCCCTGGTGCGCGGGTGAAGCGGCACGACCACGGGTAGGTCCTTCCCTACTCTGGCAAGGCCGCTGAAAACAGCCTTGAGCCTTCCTGGGTCGTCCGTGTTCTCCGCCCTGTGGACTGTGGCCAGGATGTACCCACCGGCCTCGAGCTCAAGTTCACGCAGTGGATCGTGGTGCTTGCGCACCTTGCTGCCGTAATAGAGCGCGGCGTCGTACATCACGTCACCCACGAGCCGAATGCGGTCGGCTGGAATCCCCTCCCGCCGGAGGTTCTCAACGCCCGCCTCGGTAGGCACAAAGAGCAGATCGGCTGCGTGATCCGTAAGTACGCGGTTGATCTCCTCAGGCATCCGGCGGTTGAACGACCGAAGGCCCGCCTCGACGTGAGCCACCGGGATGTGGAGCTTCGCGGCCGCCAGTGCGCCGGCCAGAGTCGAGTTGGTGTCCCCGTACACGAGCACCCATTCAGGCGTCGTCTCCAGCAGCGCAGCCTCGATCCCCTCGAGCATCCTACCCGTCTGCGCGCCCTGGGAGAGCGACCCGACCTCTAGGTTGCGGTGGGGCCGCGGAAGCTCTAGCTCTCCGAAGAAGACCTCGGACATCTGCTCATCGTAGTGCTGCCCGGTATGGAGGATGATCTCGCGAAACTCGCCGGATTCGGCGAGGGCGCGCGACACGACGGCAGCCTTGATGAACTGCGGCCTGGCTCCGATGACGGTGAGGATGGTTCGCACTCTGAGACCTGCCCGGCGTTTTGCGCGTTGTTCGGCGCCACACGTGGGGGTGACCTGCGGGGGCGGGCGCCAACGGGCCGCATGGGCTTCGTACACCAACGAGAGGAGGTCGCCCGGGTGGGCGTTGCCTCCTCCAGAACTGGTTTGCGCGTGAACATAGAGCTACCACTCCCCTTCGGCGCCCCCGGGGCGCCAAGCTAGTACGCTCGCACAACCCTCTGAACGGTGCAGTAGACTGGTCGCCCACGCGATGCGCCAAGCCCGGTGAAGTACTCCTCGGGCGGATCGGCCGGCACGTAAGACCTCGTCTCCGGATCCGCGACCCGAAATGGCACGCACGCAGCCAGCGCAACTTGGATCTGAAGGCGCAGCCTAAGCGTCAGGCCGTCCGTGCCGTCCAGCCAGCCAAAGTCTTCCTCCGGGGACGCGTCCGGCTCGAACAGGTGACGCAACTGGTGGGACAACCACCCCCTCTCGGCCTCGGGCAGATCGCCCAATCGCCCGTCGTAACCGTCCACAAAGCGCTCACGCGCCACCGGCATCTCGTCTAGCCACGGTTGGTCCAACAGATGGGGTACGAGTGAGCGAAGGTGGGCGGTGACTTCGGGCACGGAGCGATCCCTCGCGGCCTCCGTGAGACGCGCGCTCGCCGCGTCGGCTTGCCATGGCTCGGGGATCACGGCCAAGCCCCCGACGGCCGGATGCTCCCTGAGGACGAGCCTGCCCGAGCAGAAGACAGCCTCAACGAAGGCATCCCACGACAATCGGTCGCCTACGGCAAAGAGCGGCATCTTCTCGGACTCACCAAACGGCGAAAGGCGAAGCCCCGCAGCATCGCTTATGTCCTGCACCAGCTCCCCCAGAGTCTTGCCGTTAACTTCGTCAAGAGCCACGTCGCCTTCCGCGTCCTTGAGCCGCTCCAACAGCTCCGGGAGCATCCGGGCCGTGAGGTCCAGACTGTGGCCGTGCAGCGCCGAGGGCAGGACGCGCCACTCTCGCGGGGGGTCCCCACGGGCAGCCGCCCTCGCCGCAGAGGGAGACCAGAATGTCTCGCCGTCCTCGCGCAACTGAACGTGTTTGATGAACGTGACATGGCCGCCCATGAGGTACGCGTCGCATTGTGGCCGCGTCGCACCCCCCGGCCGGCTGCGGACGATGGGTACCGCGCTCAGCCCCGCCGCGAGCAGAGGACACGACCGAGCGAGTTCCGGGTCGAAGCCGGAGCGGGGCTGCCGGAGAAGCTCGAGCACCGCCTCGCGCGCATCGGTGGTGTTGACCACCTGGCCGTCGGCAAGGAGCTCGCGCTGCCTCGGTGACAGGGCCTGCAGGAACCGGATCATTGGCTCCGCCATCTGACGGTGGTCCAGGCCGACGTCCTCCGGTGCCGGCTCTCGCCCTGGTTGGTCCGGCACGCGAAGAACGTGAACCCCCGAGACTGTCATGAAGGGCGCGAGGCGTGAGTCTCCGGCTTCCTCGGTCATCGCCCAACGCATGTAGCCCATGGGCTCATTGCGCGCTTCCGGCTCGTCGGGAAGCAAACACACGAACGGCGGAGCAAACGCATCGGTTACCTCAGCACTGTCGTCAGGGGGATCACATCGACCGGGGCTTGTGCACACAAGGGCGAGGAGGAGACACGCAACAGCCAAGACCAGAGAAGAAGCGCTACGCTTGATGCCAACCTGCATCATTGCAGCAACACCACCCAACGGACCCTATAGTACCCCCCCCCGGATGTAGCTCAATAGCGATTTGAACCAGAGGCAGGGGCGACACTCGTGTGTCAATATCCTCCACCACGTCGAAGTGCAAACCGGTGAGGATCCACTCATTGGGCTCCACATTGTACACCGTGTCCGGGTCCGGTCCGGTGACTGTAGGATCGGGCGCCGGCTCCCATGTCTCCGTTGGCCCGCATGCCGAGGCCGCCGGTCCGTACGCGGAACAGGACAGAATGGCGACCATCGCGAGTACCGCCACAACTGCTTTGCGCGACAACATAGAGCAACCCGTCCCCTTCGGTGTCGTAGTAGAGCAACTCGTCAGTACGAGCGAAGCACGAATTGTTCCGTGCAGTACACGGGTCGGTCGCGCGACGCGCCAAGCGCGGTGAAGTACTCCTCGGGCGGATCGGCTGGCACGTAGGACCTGGTCTCCGGATCCGCGACCCGGAATGGCACGCACGCAGCCAGCGCAACCTGGATCTGAACGCGTAGCCTGAGCGTCAGGCCGTCCCTGTCATTGAGCCATCCCGCCTCTTCCTCCGGTATTAGACCCGCCGTGACCAGGTGACCCCACTGGTCGCTCAACCACCTCCTCTCAGCTTCGGGCAGATCGTCTAATCGCCCGTCGTAACCGTCCACAAAGCGCTCCCGCCCCACCGGCATCTCGTCGAGCCACGGTTGGTCCAGAAGATGGGGTACGAGCGAGCGAAGGTGGGCGGTCAGCTCGGGCACGGAGTGATCCCGCGCCTCCTCCGTGAGGCGAGCGCTCGCCGCGTCGGCTTGCCATGGCTCGGGGATCACGGCTAGGCCCCCGACGGCGGGATGCTCCCTGAGGACGAGCCTGCCCGAGCAGAAGACAGCCTCAACGAAGGCATCCCATGGCAACCGGTCGCCTACGGCAAACACCGGCATCTTCTCGCACTCAGGAAACGGCGAAAGGCGAAGTCCTGCGGCATCGCCTATGTCCTGCACCAGCTCGCCCAGGGTCTTGCCGGCGACTTTTCCAAGGACGACGTCGCCTTCCGCGTCCTTTAGCCGCTCCAGTAGCTCCGGCAGCATCCGCGCGGTGACGTCCAGACTGTGGCAGTACAGCGCCGACGGCGTGACACGCCACTCTCGCGGCGCAGCCGCATGGGCGCCGGCCTTTGCCGCCGAGGAAGACCAGAATGTCTCGCCGTCCTCGCGTAACTGAAGGTGCTTGATGAACGTGATGTGGCCGCCCATCACGTACGCGTCGCATTGTGGCAGCGTCGCACCCTCCGGCCGGATGCGGAGGATGGGTACCGCGCTCAGCCCAGCCGCGAGCAGAGGACACGACCGAGCGAGCTCGGGGTCAAGGCTGGAGCGGCGCTGCCGGAGAAGCTCGAGCACCGCCTCGCGCGCATCGGTGATGTTGACCACCTGGCCGTCGGCAAGGAGCTCGCGCTGCCTCGGTGACAGGGCCTGCAGGAACCGGATCATTGGCTCCGCCATCTGACGGTGGTCCAGGCCGACGTCCTCCGGTGCCGGCTCTCGCCCTGGTTGGTCCGGCACGCGAAGAACGTGCACCCCGGCGACCGTCATGAACGGCGCAAGGCGTGACTCACCGGCCTGTTCTGTCATCGCCCAGCGCATGTAGCCCATGGGGTCACTGCGCGCTTCCGGCTCGTCGGGAAGCAAACAGACGAACGGCGGAGCAAACGCATCGGTTACCTCAGCACTGTCGTCAGGGGGATCACATCGACCGGGGGTTGTGCACACAAGGGCGAGGCGGAGACACGCAACAGCCAAGACCAGAGGAGAAGCGCTACGCTTGATGCCAACCTGCATCATTGCGGCAACACCACCCAACGGACCCTAGAATACCCCCCCCCCCCCAACATCGGTCAACAGGAACTTCCTGAGGCGCCCGCATGGCGGCGTAAGGCGCCAGGCCGCGGCCAATCGGCCCGTCCACGTGACGAATGCAGGCTGGAAGCGTGCAGCACAAGGGCTGCGGCTGCGATGAAATGACCCTGCTAACGCAGGTGGCCCACACTTGACAAGGGAATCTCTCGCTTGGCGGAATAGGGCCTCGTGCCGGCCTCGCTCGATGCTCATATACCCGGATGGGGATTGAACGAGTTTGTCGCAACCGTTCTTTGTGCATCCGCTCGCCGACGTGGAGGATGACGTCGAGATCGGCGAGGGTACCAAGATCTGGCGATTCGCCCACGTGCGATGCGGAGCGCGGGTCGGCGCCAACTGCATCTTAGGCAACTGCGTGTACATAGACGCCGGCGTCTCGGTCGGGAACAACGTCAAGATCCAGAACGGCGTCTCGGTCTACGCCGGCGTGACGGTCGAGGACGAAGCCTTTCTCGGCCCACACATGACCTTCACGAACGACCTTTACCCCAGATCCTTCAATGGCCACTGGACGGCGATCCCGACTCGCGTTGCCCGCGGGGCCTCGATTGGAGCGAACGCGACCATCCTCTGTGGCACGACGATCGGGGAGTACTCGATGGTGGCTGCCGGCGCGGTCGTTACGCGGGATGTCCCCCCGTATACGCTCGTCAGGGGGGCTCCGGCGCGGGTTGTCGGCTATGTCTGCATGTGCGGCCGCAAGTCCATCGGTCTCCCGGTCGATGAGGGGCTCTATGGTGCGAAGATCCCTTGCGAATGCGGGCGGACCAATGGTGTCGCGGCCGACGGTTCTTTTTGCCCCGCTTAGCCTGACACGTCAGGCTTGCCAGGCTTGCCTTCTCAGACGCTGCCTGACCAGCTTCGCAAGCTCCGCCAGCCACGGCGGTTTGAGGGCTGCACAGACGCCAAGCTGAACACCTCCAAGCACAAAGCCCATCATCAGCCTCGCGCTGTCCGACCGCACCATTGAGCAGCCTATGGCGCCGATCACCAGGAGAGAGACCCACAATGCGAGCGGTACCCAGATCCTGCGCCACGTGGGTTTCGACTCGAAGAGCCTGGTCGCCGTCCAGAGGGCGCCCAGGCCACAGACGACCCACCCGGTTGCCATGGAGAGCGCCACAGCAACCTCCAGGTTCGCGCCGACCACCAGTCGCGAACCCGCGAATAGGCTGACCGAGAACACGGAGCCGATGCCATAGGAGGCCAGGTTCCACGGCTTGGAGGACGCGGCATCTATCGGGTTTCGCAAGGCATTGGCCATCAGGAGCCCTGGCAACGCTACCACAACCGCGACGAGCAACCGGGAATGCGATGTTATCACCCCGCCCGTCTCCGGCCCGAGCCACAGCCTGAGCAACGGCTCGAGCCATGCCACCGCGCACAGGGAGCCTATGGTTCCGAACGCGACGATGAACTCCAGGAGGTAGCCAACCTGTCTGCCGGCGATGTCGCGCTTGCCCTCGGCTATCAAGCTCGCCAGATGTGGCAGGAGCAGGAGCCCCAGCGGTGCGATCGTGGCGGCGGTGGCCGTGAGGACGCTCGTGAGGACGTTCACGGAGGAGAGAAGCTGCCGGTCCCCCTCCCGCGACACGAGCCACGGCAAGAATGTGAGCAGAAAGCTGATGGCCGCTAGCACGCTGAGCCTGGGTGTGCCGAAGGCAAGGAGCTTACCGGCGGCCTTCTTGTGCTCCACCTGGGAGGCCAGGATCGGTCTCGCGTCGGCCGGCCTTCTGGCGACAAGCCACACCACGAACAGGGGCGCCAGTCCCGCTGTGGCGCCCCCTATCATGATGACGACCTGCCCCAACGGCACCCCCCGCCAGCACATCAAGAGGGTGACCGGGATCAGGCCGTTGCAGAGAAACTGGAGCAGGTTTAGGGCCCTGAAGCGCTTCAGCCCCTGCAACACGGAGTGCACTATGAGGCACTGGTTCATGCCCAGAAACAGGATCGCGAACGGCCTCGCCCAGTCGACCATCGTCGCGGTGCCGAACAACAGCGCGGCGCTCAGGGTCGGGAGAAGCAATACTGCACCGGAGAACGTCAAAAGTAGGGCCTCGCAGAGCCCCACCCCGGTCCAGATCGTGACCCGCCTCTCGCGTTCTCGCCCTTCGCCGGAGCAGCTAGCTACATGTCGAGCTATCGCGAGCGGTAGAACCAGGAGAATGCTGGAGTCGGCCACCTGCTTGATGCGGAGGATGAGCGTGTAGCTGCTGAAGTCTTCGATCGGCCACGTGCGGCTCACCACTCCCTGCTGGATGAACTGCCCGCCGAGCACGACGAACTGCGTGAGCGCTGTCAAGACCAGGTCGAGCGCGAAGGATGACCGGTCTCCTTCTCCCCTCATCGAGGGGAGAAGGTTGGGGTGAGGGGCTGGTGGGTCGGCACGCTCTACACCCACAGCGGCCCTCGCTTCTCAGGCGGCAGGACGCGTGCCGCGTAGTAGAGAGCCAGGGCGTCGCACATCTGCCCGTCCCAGCGCCTTATGCCGCCCAGAGCGATCTTGCGGAGCGGCACTACACGCGTGTGAAAACGGCCCTTTCTGGTCCGCAGGTTCCTGATACCCCACTCGACCGACCTGTCGGCGACCCGGTTCATCCTGGCGAGCAGATCGACCGGCATCCTCACTGACGGCTCGTCGAGTTGGTGGAAGGCGTACAGCGCGTCCCCGATGCCGCTCGGGTCGATAGGGAGATTCTTGCCCGGGAAGCACCTGAAGCGGCCTGTGTGCTCGTTGAAGAAGGTATCCAGGTAGTAGCGAAGCCCCAGTTCGAGGCTCGCACGGATCCGTTCCCGGTGGTCGGCCGGGACGTACTTGCAGAGGTGGGCAAGTGCCGCGAGCACCATCGCTGTGTGGTAGTTATCGACCGCGGGCTTGGCGCCACACCAGCGGCCTTCGTAGGGCCACCAGCCTTCGGGGTCCTGGTGGCCGAGGATGCTGTTCACAAGTCCCAGAACGCGCTCCCGATGCTCGTCGGTGTGTCTGGAGGCGTCGTAGGCCGCGAGGTAGGAGGCGACGTCGCCCCAGATGTTGACAACCGGGGCGGGGTCGACAGGTGCATACCCGACCCAAGTGCAGCCGTTCGTCTCCCCCCAGGCCAGACCCTCCACGAGGAATGTCGCGACCTCGTCGCCCACAGGGGCGTACGTGCGATCGCCGGTGACTGCCTCCCACAGTAGCAACTTGCGCCCTACCCTCACCGACGTGTGAGAGATCGGCATGTCCGGCGTCCAGACCAACTTCTTCGCGCCCATGAGCGTGGGGAAGCCGAGGCCGAAACCGCGTCCGGAGGCCGCTCCCACGAGACGTGTCTTGAGCCGATCGAGGACGGCCCGGGCCTTGTCGAGGTGGGCCTCGTCGCCGTCGCACAGGTAGAGCGCGAGATGGGCGCCGACGCGGTAGCTGTTGCCCATCGGATCCCAGTGCGGTTTGATGCCCCTGAGCTTCCGGTAGAGCGTTGGGTGGACCAGCTCACAGAGGTAGAGCAGTCGCCAGCCCGCGAGCCCCAGCGGATTGCCGGTATGGTGGCAGAGGTACTCGTAGAGGCGGCCGTGGCGGGCGTCGTAAGGGTCATAGCCGTAGCCGTCGGCCTGCTCGATCATCGGGAGAATGTGGTTGATGGCTGAGAGGGCCAGGTCGGGCGCACCGCAGGGGGAAGCTGAAGTACCGCGAGCTGAAGCCCGCGGCGCCACGCCGCTCATGCCACCACGACCTCGATCGGGGCGCCGGTCATCTCCTCAAGATTCCCTAGCATGGCCTCGACTTCCGGGTGGGGACTGACTCCGAGACGGATCACTGGGAGGGTCCGCTCGCACATGCGGGCCAGGGACAGATAGTCGGGGCCCTGCTCGGCGGTCGGGCAGTCGACCACGACCGCGTCGTAGCGCTCCGAGAAGGCACTGAAGGCCGCCGCAGCCGCAGGGGTGGAGAGCAGCCCCACCGGGTCCCGCGGGGCGCTGCCGGCCGGTAGGGCGTCCAGGTTGGGAAAGCCGGTTGGCGTGATGTGGGCGGTGGGCGATGACACACCGGCCAGTGTCTCCGCGAGACCTTGCTCGCACTCTAGGCCAAGGAGCTCGTGCAGCCGAGGGGCTCGAGTGTCTGCGTCGACTACGAGCGTCCGGCTTCCGCCCTGCGCGAGTACTGCGGCGAGATCGAGGCAAAGCTGCGTTTTCTGCGCATTCGCGCCCGCTTCGACCATTAGCAGCGGGCTGGGCAGCTTGTCGCCGTTCCTCAGAGCCAGCTTTGTGCGGACCAGCCGGAGGGCCTCCAGGTATGCGGGGTCGGCTTCCCCTGCGGTGACGAGTCCGGACGGGCAACGAAGCCTCGGCAACGTGGCGAGGACCTGGACGCCCAGTTCGGCTTGAATGTCGTCCTCGGGCTTGATCCGCTTGTCCCGCAGCTCCAGAAACACGGCCAGGCAACTACCCAACAGCACGCCGGTAATGGCCCCGAGCATCAGTTTCACCGCACCGCGCCTGGACTCGGGACGCTCGGGTGGCTTGGCCCTGGCGACGATGTCAATGCCGGGGTCACCCATGATTTCCATGAGCCTGGTCTCCTGGTACTTCTGGAACAGGGCGATATAGACTTCTTGGGAGACCCTCTCGTCCCGGAGCATCTCGGCCAGTCGGTACTCGTGTTCCGGAACGTCGCTGAGCTTGGCGTACTCGGCGGCGAGCACCGAGTTCAGGGCGTTGTCCTTGGCGGCGGCGGCCATCGCCTCGGCCTCGGCGGTGGCGAGCTGCGTCGCGAGCGACAGGTAGAGCGGGTTCTGCGCCTCAACCTTCTCCTGGACGACCGTCTTGACGGCGTCCGAGAGTTCGCGCTTGGCCTTCTGGATGCTCTCGTCGAGCTGTCTGACCTTCGGATGCTCAGGTCCCTGGTTCGCGACCGCCCCGGCGCGATCTAGTTCCAGATTGGCGAGGTCGGCCTCGAGCTCTTGGACGAGTGGGTTGCGGGCGATCACGGAGGAGGCGATGTAGGTCTCGGTCTGTTCGGACAGGCTTTTGCGGAACTGCCCCGCCCGCGAGCTCGCGCCCTGACGCTCGGCCTTCGCCTTCTTCGCCTCGGTCTCGAGGGTAGACAGCAGGGCAATCTTCCCCTGCGTCTCGGCCGGTAGGTCGATAATGCCGTGCTCTACCTTGTAGTTCCTGACCGCGCTCTCGGTCTCGAGGATCTCTTGTTGAACCGATTCGAGTTGGCCTTCGATGTACTGGGCGGCCTGGCTGGCTCGGGTGCGCACCTGTTCGCTGCGCTTGTCCGAGTGAAGGTCGGCGATCTTGTTGGCGATCGTCGCCGCCTCGTCGGGATCCTGGCGCTTCACTGTGAGAACCACCAGGCTTGATCCGCGTTCGGCCTTGGTGGAGACGTTCTTCCGGAGCTCGTCGAGGCCGTCGATGTCGAGACCGAGGCCCAGTTCCTCGGCCGCCGCCTCGACGATGAACTTGCTCTTCAGCAACTGGGCGTGGGTCTCGCCCTCCCCTCCCCCGCCGAAGCCGAACATCGCCGCGACCGGCGAGTTCCCCATGGAGAGGCCGGCCGATTGAGGTTGGGACAGAATGAGTATTACCTGCGCGGCGTACATGCGCTTGGAGAGGAAAACGATCGCGACCGTGGTCGCCATGCTCAGGAAGACCACTATGGCGATCGCCCAGAATCGCCGGCGTACGACAGCCACGACCTTGCTGATATCCACTGTCCGCTCTTCAGGAGAGGGTTCTCGGTGTGTCTGTTCCATCTGCTCCCGCGCTTGCCTGAGCCGACGCTCCCGTTTTAGAAGAGTGCCTTGATGAAGTTGGTGATCATGAACGCATCGCGAAGCTCGGTGAGCCACTTGCCGTAGTTCGTGTGGTCCGAGCGGGGAACGTACACGATATCATCCGGGAGGACCGGGATGTTGACTGACTGGTCCCCGTGGTCGTAGAGCTTAGCGAGATCCAGGGGGATGATCTGCGGCTCGCCATCGGTCTCACCCCTGATCACGGCCGCATGGAAGCGGTCCCCACTCTTGGTGTCCACGCCGAACGCCGCAGCGATCATCTCGACCACGGTGTCGCCCTCGTGCCAGCGGTAGAAGCCGGGCCTGACAACGAACCCTAGCACGGCTACCCGAAGCCTGGCGAACGGGACCGTGATCTCGTCCCCCTGCTGGAGCGGCACGTCCGCGACCGTGACGTCGATCTTCTCCGTCTTGCCGTCGCCGTGCCTTACGGTGACATTGTGAGGGTCTCCGGCGCTGTCATCGGGCCGCTCGCCCATGTCCAGCCCGCCGGCCATCGAGAGAGCCGTCCGAACCGTGTCACCCTCCCGGAACTCGAAGTAGCCGGGCCGCACAACATAGCCCGCGACCTGCACCTGGTTCCGGCCTGCGGGGATGTAGATAGTGTCCCCTGGCTTGAGGAGCAGGTTCTTGAGGTTGGCGGGGTCGTTCTCGAGCAACGACAGGTCGATCTCGATTGACTCCCCGGAGGCTCGCAGCAAAAGAGTGTGCTTTGGGTCCGCGGCTATGAGCCGCGACAGGACCTCTGCGACGCGGATGGGCCCGCCGGCGCGGGCAACCGCGTCGGTGACCTTGGCCCCGGGCTGCATCAAGTAGCGCCCGGGGCGCACGACGTGGCCTAGTATCGAGACCGAGAGGTTGTGCTCAGGCACAACGATCATGTCGCCGGGCAGGACCAGTGGGTTATCGGCGGGGCTGCCCACCCCACGCATAGCCGCTTCTACGTCAAGTGTCACGGTGGTGCCATCGGCGTGGATCATCTGGACTTGCGAAAGGTCGCCGGCCGGATACTGCTCGCCGGTGTCCGCGGCACCCATCAGGACCCCGCCGGCCATGGCAACGAGGTCACTCACGCGCTCAGTGCCTAGGAGGCGGTGCCTGGATGGGCTCTTAACGTAGCCGACCACGTTCGCCTCCAGGTCCAGCCTCGGGACGTAGACCACATCCCCGCCGCGGATCGGCGGGTCCTCGGCAGGGGCGTCGGCTCCAGAGTCCAGGAGGTTGTACTGCTTCACGGCGCCGGTCGTATGGTTCACGGTCACGCGGGAGAGATCGCCTGCCGGAAACTGGCCGGATGGGGTAGTTACGCGCAGCACGCCCCCCGTCGCGGCGATGATCTCGGAGAGCTTCTCGTCGCCCCGAGCCTTTACGATGCCCGGCATTTGGACGCAGCCGAAGACTGTCACCGGCGGCGACTGCTCGATCACGAGCGAGTCGCCCGCCTTCAGTTCCTTAGCGCCGAAGGGGCCTTCGCCACGGAGCGCCTCGTTGAGGTCGAACCGCTCGGCCGAGCCGTCTTCATGCACCAGGATGGCGATAGGGCTCGGTGAGATCTCGAGCGCGACCCCCTCGGCCTCAGCCACAGCTTCCCGGACGGTCATCTTTGGCCTGAGAGTGATGCGGCCGGACTTCATCACAGCGCCCAGCACGTGAACCTGTTTCGAGCCGTATTCCCTCACCCTGACAAGCACGGACGGGGACACGTACCTCTTCGCCTCGATCAGGCCCTGGCGGATCTCCGCCGCGAGCTGCTCGCAGGTCTTCCCCTCGGCAACTATCTGGCCGAGGTACGTGACACCGATCTTGCCATCGGGCCCGACGATCATGCCTCCGGCCTGCCCGCCCTGGGCCTCGGAAGTAGCAGTCTCCTCCGGGACGATGATCTCGAGCACATCGAACCGACCGATCTGGTACGAGTCATCTTGCGGAGGTTGCGTTTGAGCCAGGGCGCACGGGCCGATAGCGAGAAACGCCAGTGTGATGAGTGTGACCCGGGCGAGCCCGTACGCACGGGGGGCGCCCCAGCGGGGTAGGTAGCGCATGGTTTGTGACTCCTATCGTTCCGGGTCGTTTGGCGGAGTATATTAGCATATCCTGGGGGCTGACCCCTCTCGCCCGGCCGGGCGACGGGCCGGCGCCCGGGCTCTCTCCCTTTCGCTCGCGGAGAGCGGGCCGGTTGCCCGCGTGGCGGCGCGACTCGTCAACTGATCGGCGGCACCCACCTTTGAGCAGTGACAACCTGCAGGCCAGCTCAACACACCCGACGTCCGCGACAGCCGCGAGGGCAGAGCCGCGCGTTCCCGAGGCCCTTGAGGCTGAGCAGTCCCTACTCGGGGCGCTCATACTGGCCCCTGAGATCGCCGCCCCGGCTGCGCGCGGGCTCGATGTCGGCGTCTTCTACCGCGAGCCGCACCGGATCATCTACGCCGCCATTGTGTCTCTTCTCGACCGAGGCACCCCCGTGGACCTCATCACCCTCGCCGACGAGCTGCGCAACAAGGGCGAGTTCGACCGGGCCGGAGGGGGAGAGTACCTCCAGCTCCTCGCGAGTGCGGTCCCGACCGCCCGGAATGCTCCACATTACGCCCGCCTCGTCTCCGAGGCGGCTCGAAAGCGAGCGTTGATGGCCCTCGGCGAGCACCTGCTGAGCATCGGCAGGAGCTCCGACGAGGAGTCCGAAGCGCTCATCCTGGACGCCCAAGTCAGGCTGGCGGGCATCCGGGATCGGGGGCTCTCGCCCGAGGCGGACCCGCCTCCCAGCGGAGCGGACGTGCTTCCCTGGAGCGCCCGAGGGGCCGCCGAGTTCCGTAGGTCCGCCAGCCCGCAGGTCTGGCCGATCTCCGATCAGGCCTTAGGGCAGTTCTGGAGCCTCCTGGGCGGGGGCCTGCCGCGGTGGGTTCTGCTCTCCGGCCAGCCGTCCGCAGGCAAGAGCTCGCTCGCGTTACAGGTGATGCTTGCATCGGTTCGGGAGCCGGGTTCGGCGGCCGTCTATCTCTCGGTCGACATGCCGGCCGGGGTGATGTGGCGCCGTTTGCTGTGCCTGGCGACCGGCCTGTCTTGGCGGGAGATCGCCGCTTCCGATCGCTGGTCGGGCGACGACGGTCTGCTGCGAGCATCCGAATCCATCGGGCCCGAGCTCGCGGCCAGGATTGCCATCGTGGGCTCCGACCAAGCTCCCCTACCCCGCCTTCTGCAGGCTGTACGGGCCCACCGCCGCCGCACGGGGGCCGGTCGAGTGTGCGTCGTTGTGGACTACCTCCAGGCGCTGCCGCTGCCGGCCGGCTTGGGCGATAGGCAGGGTACGAGCGACATCGCGCGCGACGAGGCGCGGGTCGACGCCATGCGGGCGCTCGCGGAGTCAGGCGAGTGTGCCTCCCTGGTGCTCGTCAGTGAAGCCAGGAAGCCTGCACAGGGCCGGAGACAGACCGGATGGGCCGAGAGCCTGGCGGATGTCCGCGGGTCGGCTAGGATCGTCTACGCGCCGGATGCGGTGGTTTCGATGCTCCGCCGCGGCGATCTGGACGCCGATGACGAGTCGGGCGACCCGGGCGAACTCGACCCCGACCGCGAGCACACCGTCATCTTGCGGGTCCACAAGTCTCGCGAAGGCCGACTCGGCGATGTCAGGACCTTCTTCTCGCCATCCACCTACAGCTTCCGAGCGCAGGGGCAATAGGCACCTGCCGAATTAACCGACCGATTTGGTCGAACCGGAATACCCGGGAATGCGGGCCGCTCGCGGGCGGGACCCCCGAGCCACACCCAATGGCCTCACGGCCTGTAGTGATACCCAATGTCTACGCTGCCGGAGTCGATCACCCCATCGGTCCGCGTGGTGCGGTTCGCGACACCGGCATCGGCCGCCGGAACCGACCCCGCATCCACGCACGGACTGCTTGTGGGCTGGCCCGAGGCTATCTGGCTCAGGTAGTAGTCGCCCTCGGGACCGGTAACGAAGAGGGGATCGGCGACGACATGCCCCTGGCCCTCAGGGGGATCCCAAGGCTCCACGCTGTTCCAGAAACAGCAGTTGGTGCATGTCAGGGCCCCCGATGCGTCGAGTGGCGCCCCCTCGGCGTGATCAGCGAAGATCGTGTTCGTCACCGTTGCGGTGGACGTGGCGGTCGTCGCCACGCCGGAGCCGCGGTTCGCCACTAGCGTGTTGCAGTCGATGTCAGCCGTAGCACCGTCCAGCGCCGCGACGGCGCTCCCCCAACCCTGGTTACCGACGAACAGGTTGTTGCTGATCGTCGCGCGCGCGCCGAAGTAGACGTCCACCCCGCCGCCGGTTCCGGAGAACTCCGGATCGAGGATGTTGTCCCTGATCTCATTGCCGGTGATCAGCGGCCCCGGGTTCGGGAAACCGATCATATCCACGCAGAAGGCCGAGATCCCTGCCCCGCACCGGTACGCGTGGTTGTCGGCTATCCGACAGTCCCGGATGGTCGGGGCGCATGAGAAGAGCATCAGGCCCGCGCCGTCGTGGTAGAAGTCAGAGCTGATGTCCAGCTCGGGCCTGAGCACGGGAGCGTAGCCGGCCGGCAGGACCGTTTCGGGGTAGGCGTACCCGCCCGTGACGGTCAGGTTCTCCAGGATTGTGCCGCGGTCGATGCCCGCATCGAAGAAGATGACGTGCAGGACCTGGTTGTTGCCGTCGAGGATCACGTCCGCCGACGACGCGCCGCCTCCTCGGATGGTGATCCCGTTGCTCGCGGCCCGCACGACGACAAGCGCCTCCGCGGCTGCGGACGGCCTGTAAGTCCCCGGTTGGATGAGCACCGTCTGTCCGGCCTGCGCGGAGTCCACTGCGGCTTGGATCGACTCCCCCGGGTCCACCACGATCACATTCTCCTCCGTGACCGTGAGAGAGGCGCTTCCCGCAGGGATGCCCGGGTTCTCCGGCGATAGCGCCGTGATGCTTGTCCTGCCGACCCCGACAGCGGTTGCTAGGCCGCTCGTGTTCACGGTTGCGACCGTTGTGTCCGTTGAGCTCCAGGCAACGGTAACTTCGGGGAGCAGCTCCCCGGTCGTGTTCCGAACTGTCGCCGTGAACTGCTGAGTCTGGCCGATGGGAATGGTCTCCGTTGCGGGCAACACGGTAATGAGCGCGGCCAGACCGCCTCCGCCGGCGCAACCGAGGGCTAGGATGGCGGGGACCGCTATCACGGCCGCAAGCGTCAGGAAGACGATCAGTATCAGTGCTCTCATGGTTTGCCCTCCCCGATGGCAGACGCGCGGAGTTCAGGTGAGGCCCTCCGCGTGGACGGACAGCCATCAACAGCCCATTCCACTGGCGGCCCTCGTGGGCCTGCGTCGTCTGCCGGTGCGATCACCCGGAAGATGGGCATGCCAGACTTCGCGCTGACCATCGGTAACATGTGGTATGCGGCGTTGATGAGCGTTCATTGGTGAATGAGGCCCGCATGTCTGCCGAAGTGCTGACAACCAGGGAGGCTGCGGAGTTTCTGCGGCTCAGCGTTGAGACGGTGAAGACCAAGGCTCGGGCCGGTGAGATCCCTGTGGCCAAGGTCGGAAGAGCGTGCCGTTTCCAGCGCTCTGTATTGACCGAGTGGTTATCCCGTGGAGGGACACGGTACGAAGCGATCGCGGATCAAGGCCTCGTAGCGGTTATGTTGGAGCACGAGGACGAGCCCACAGTTCCTTGGGAGCAGGCCAAGGCGAAGCTCGGACTGTGAGCTACTCACCGGCACCGGCCTGGACGCAGGCTGTTTGGCCGCGAACGGGCGGAGGCTTTGCTCCGGGTCACCGAACTCGGGGCACTCTTCCTAGTTAGCTTTCCATGCCCCGGAGCCGCGAAAGGCCCGTTTGGGAAAAACCCGCCGCTCTTCTTTCGCAACGCCCCCTTCAGAGGTGTGGCAGATGCCGCGCGAGCTCTGTATGCTCTGCCTGGGCCGATCCCGGCCGGCACGCGCGGGCCCGGGATGGGGCGCGCAGGCGATCGGCCGGGCGGCCCAACTCATCTGCGTACGCCTGGACGCATGGATGTCCGCGGTTGCCGGGATCGCCCCGGTCGGGGTTTGACCTGCCCTCGAAAGGCAAGCCTGACACGTCTGGCTTGTCAGGCGTGTCTGACGTGCCTTAGTCGCGCGGAGGCGGTCCCAGAAGCTCCGTAAGGCGTGGGTGCGCCTGGAGCGGGATCGCGAGCATCTCGCCCTCCCAACGCGCTGCTGTGCCCTGAGTGACGCCCACCAACTCGCCTAGCGCGGCCTGGGTGAGGCCCTTCTCCCTGCGGGCGAGCCGTAGCGCGGCACCTGTCCACGGAGCCCCCACCGCAGGGGGCAGCGCGGGTCTGACCGGGATGGCCGCTCGCTCGCCGAACGGCACCGGCGTTACCCTGATGTTCAGCGCGTCTGGCGGGCGGCCCCGGCGGCCGGTGCGGATGCGGCGTACGATGACGTCGCCATCGACAATGACCCCGAGCTCCCTCGCCTCCTCGAATGTCGCGAGGATGTGCCGCTCTATCCAGCGCCGCCCCTTGCCATAGCGCCTGGCGAGCTCGTAGTCCTCGAGCACGCCCGCGGCGCCCAGAGTCATCGTCAGGGAGAACGTCTCTCTGTGAAGGCGCGGCACGGCATGGCCCAGCACCCAGAGCAGCACCGCCCTACCCGTCTCGTCGCGGAGCTGGAACAGCTCGCGCGGCACATGCCACCACCCGCCGCGCTCCAGGTAGCTCTGCATGTGCTGTGAGAGAGTGACCTCAACAGCCTGGACGGCGTGAATGTCGCGCCCATCGACCCAGATGACCTCGCCGTCCTCGTACCGATAGGGGGCCGCGCGCAGGATCAGCGGGGTCTCGATGTGAGTCGGATCGAGCAGCCCTGTCGGCACCCTCACGTTCACAAGCTCACCGTACAGGAGGTTCTCGTAGATCTCCTGCCAATGACGCTCCACCCTAACGTAACCGTCGTTCCGGGGCCGCCTCAGAAGCTCGACGAGATCGGCCGGCCTGAACGATGCGTCCCTGCGCACAGTCCCATCCAGGCGCCTGAACCGATGCTGCATCGCGAGCCAGAGCTCTACGGACCGCGGATACTGGGCCAGCACGTTTCGCAGGTCGAGATCGGGGAGGGCCTCGGCCGCCTCTGCGAGCCGCTTTCGTGCCGCCGGAGTGTGCGTGGGGACGCTGATAGTGATTTGCGAGCCTGGCTTGTCCTGCGGGTATGGCGCGCTCGCGAAGGGCGGCTTCATGTCCAGCGGAAGCATGCGTTGGGCGAACTCCGACGCCGGGGCCTCGTCGAGCTCCTCGGCCTTGCGAGCCGCCTGTCGAAGAGCGCCCGCGACATCGATGGTCTGCACGTTGACGGCCAGCCACTGACGGTCCCGAGGGTCGCGCGGGTAGCTGTCCCCGTAGAGAGCCTTCGTGTAGATCGGGTCGAACCAGTGCCATTCCAGCTCGACTACGTCATACGGCTCCTCGGTCGGTGGGGTCAGCCAGAGCGCGAGCGCAAGATCGCCGATGCCTGTCGCCTCGCGCACCTCATGCCAGCGGTCGCCGACTGCGTTCCACCAAGCCATGGCGAAGTCGATGTTGTCATCAGTCAGGGCGCCGCGAAGGTACGCAATGAGGCTTCCCTCGTGCCGCATCCGGTAGTACCCGTCGACCTCATGTAGAACGCGGGGAGCGCCGAACACAACGGGCTGCCGCGTGCAAAGGATGATGTACGCAGTCGCGTACGCGAGGGCGGCGGGGTTGCCGGCCTCTCCGGTACCTGGCGCGACCGTATACGTGCCTGTGCCAATGCGGATGTTACGAAGGTCCTCGGGGATTTCGTCTCCCTTGGCGCTGAGCTCCCAGGCCTTGAGAACATAGACGATGGGATCGGCAAGGTGCTCGGCATCATCGACGGCCGGCATGTCGTCGAGTCCGATCGCCTTCCATTCAAGAAGCGGTACCTCACTCATTCCGTTGCGACACATCCGGTCTAGCAATTCGCCCGAGCGTATTCCTGCCCGACCGTTCCGGTCACCCTATTCGTCACTGCTGCAGCATTCCACTCCGACCATTTTGGCCGACTATTACCGCACGACCTAAGCAACTATGGCTGCATCGCGGCGAGCGCAAAGTAATGGCTTGGTCTACGGTACACTGAAGCTGCGCCTCCGAGTTTTCCGACCGCTTTGGTCGAACAGGAATATCCGGGAGTGCGCCAAAGCCACATTGACCAAGGCACATGGGTGGCAGCCCCCGGATCAGGTTGTCAGAGCACTAGAATATTCCGTTTCGACCACTCCGGTCCTGTTTTCGTCCCAACCGGTCGGAAAACTCGGCCGCAAGCCCTTGGGGTACAAGGGGATATTCCGCTCCTTAGTCTTTCCTTAAGAAAGACTAGAGGTGCCGCGCGCTTTTGAAGGCGCGCGACCCCTCTCGCTTACTGCTGTGCTAGGTCCTGAGGGTGTAAGGGGCTTGGCTGGCGAAGGTGCCGAGTGGCAAGGCAGTTCAGTTGAGATGATAAGCTGCGGCGGGCGAGGCAGCTTGTCCGGATCAGGCTTATGAGCACGCGGCAGGCGTTCTGTGATGAGGTGTTCGTCAGTCCTGCAGGAGGCAAGCCACCAGTTGAGTGAAGGGACAGGCTCGATGTGGACTGCTTAGTGAAGGAGGCGCGTGGAATGGGTTCCGTCGCTGTTGGGATCAACCTTGAGTTCGTCAGACACGAGGACAAGCCGTTCGAGTGGGCAGTGGGGAAGGCCGCGGACCTAGGCTACCCGTACGTCGAGCCGATGGTGCATTGGGGACGGGAGCTGCTTAGCGAAGCGGGGTACTTCCACAGCGTCTCGATGCTCGATGACCCGCTACGCATATTGCGCGCCTGCAAGACGCGCGGGGTGAAGTGCTCCGGACTGAGCGCTCACAGCCCGCTGTGCAAACCGGAGATCGGTGTCGAGTACCTGAAACAGGCGATACGCTTCGCCGCCGAGATAGGCGCTGCGGTCGTGAATACCGATGAAGGCCCGAAGCCGGACTGGACGACCGAGGAAGAGGACCACGTCCTCATCCGGTACACGCTTGCCGAAGCCGCCAAGATGGCCGAGCCGCGGGGCGTGGTGATCGGGATCGAGCCCCACCAGCAGTATAGCAAGCTGCCCGCAGGTCTCGAACGTATCCGGAAGCTCGTTGCCTCGCCCTCGATCGGCATCAACTTCGACACTGGGAACAGCTACCTTGCTGGGCAGGACCCCTATAGCTGGCTCGAACAGGTCCTCGATCACCTGGTGCATCTCCACGCGAAGGACATCTCGATCCAGCAGTCGGACGAGGAGCGCGGGAAGGTGACCGGTACTCCTGTCGGCTGTGCCTGTGGCGACGGAGTGATCGACTGGGAGCGCGTCGTCGCGCTCTGCAAGCGCGCACCGCGAGACATTGTGCTCTCGGTCGAGTGCGGCACCGTAGAGCAGGCCGCGCGGAGTATCGAGCACCTGCGCCCACTAGTGGACTAGGTGGACGTGTCAGACACGCCAGGCAAGCCTGACACGCCTGACACGCCAGGCAGGTCTCTCCCCTAGCCTCTCCAATACAGCGTCCGGTGACCCTAATGTCGGAGCAGGGCCGGCAAGAGGCCGGCATTCCCAGTGCGCGCGTAATAGCGGTCGCGAACCAGAAGGGCGGCACCGGGAAAACCACGACGGCGGTGAACACCTGCGCCGCGCTGGCCGAGCTTAGCCAACGGGTCTTGCTTGTCGATTGCGATCCGCAGGCGAACGCTACGGTGTCCCTGGGCGTCGACTACGAGCAGGTTCATTTGTCCCTGGCGGAGGTGCTGGATGGCCAGGCCCCCAGACTGGACGCGCTACAGTCTGTGTACGGACTCACATTGCTGCCATCGCACCCGCACGCGCTTGCCTCGGTGGCGAGGGGCCTGTCGGCGGAGCGGGGCGACCAGATGAGGCTGCGCGAGTCCCTGGCGCCGCTTGTGGGCGAGTTCGACTTCGTGTTCCTCGATAGTCCCCCTACCCTCTCGTTGCTTACGATCGCCGCGCTGACAGCCGCGAGCGAGGTGCTGATCCCGGTCCCGACGGAGTTCCTGTCCCTCGAGGGGGTCGCGCAGCTCCTCGACACCGTCCAGGTCGTCAAGCGCCGCTTCAACCCGGGCCTGCGCGTGCTGGGGATCCTGCCTGTGAGATACGAGTCCCGGCCCACCGGGGCACAAGTGGTCCTCGAGCGGTTGGGGAGCTTCGAAGTGCCCGTCTTTGAGGCGAGAGTGCGCAAGAGCGTGCGCATCTCGGACGCTCCGGGGGCGGGAATGCCGGTGACCGTGTACGACGGGCGGTCGACTGCGGCGGAGGACTACCGCGCCGCCGCTAGGGAGGTCCTGTGTCGTGGGCAAGCGTGACCCGCGCGAGTTCGGAGAGATGCCGTCGATGAGGCGGCGCAAGGCACACCCATTCGACGAGGCCGAGGATGCGGCGGTCGGCGCTGACGTGTCTGGCAAGCCTGACGTGTCTGACGCGCCAGGCAAGCCAAACGCGGTGCGCGTGACGCGCGGCAGCGGCGAGACGGTGCGGCGGGCGACGTTCTGGATCACGGACGACGATATGCGGCTGGTCGAGGAGCTGCGCGGCCGCCTACGTTTGCCAGGCGTGCCAGGCGTGCCAGACAAGTCAGCCATCGTCCGTGAGGCGATCAGGAGGCTGGCGAGGTCATCAGACTAGTGTGCTCCGCGCTGTCTCAGAAGCTCCGCGATCCCGGCAGCGGCGGCGCCGCGCTGGGTAGCCATCTGGAGGGCGGTCCTGCCCGAGGAGGTCTGGAGGTTGGGGTCCGCGCGGTGGTCAAGCAGTACGCGCACCGTGTCCCCTGAGGCGGCATAGAGGGCCTGATGAATGGGCGCCATGCCGGTCTGGTCGATGACGTTGGGGTCTGCGCCAGCTTCAAGTAAGGCTCGGGCCGCCTCCGCCCGCCCGAACCGTGCCGCCAGCGTAATCGCTGTGCCGTCCTTCCAGAAGCCCTCTGGGATGCGCGCGTTGACATTGGCGCCGCGTTCGAGCAGTAGGGCAATGACTCGCAGTGCCCCTCCAGCGGCCGCGTGATCCAGGAGGCTTCTGCCGGCCTGGTCCCGGCTGTCGACCGCTACCCCAGTCCCTAGGAGGCGCCGAACGGTCTCGACATCGTCGACAAGCGCCGCCGAGAACACCGTGTGTTTCGCCCCCCGTGTCACGAGGAGGTTCACCACGTCAAGCTGCTCCGCGCCTGTGGCAACGTCGAGAGCTGTTGCCCCCTCGTTGTTGGCTATGCCAAGATCCGCGCCGCGCTCCACCAGGAGCTGCGCCATAGGTAGGTTGCCGAACATCCCGCAGGCGCAGTGTAGAGGTGTCTCTCCCTTGCCATTCTTGGCGTTCGGGTCGGCGCCATGATCGAGAAGAGCCTTTGCCCCCTCGAGGCACTCCCTGGTCGCCACGAAGTGCAGCGGCTGGTCGCCGAGGATCGGCGATTCCGGCGTGGTATCGCAAGCCCTCGCGTCCGCGCCACACTCGAGCAAAACGGCCATCAGCTGGGCGTTCCCGCGCTGGGCCGCCCTGCCCAGCGGCGTTACTCCGTGGTCTGTGCGGTCCACCTGGGCGCCCCGGTCGACTAGAAGCTTTGCTAGATCCGGATTCGGAGCGTCGCTGACAGCAAGCCAGTGGAGAGGAGTCCGTCCGATAGTGCCATCCACTAAGTTGGGGTCTAGGCCGCGATCGAGCAGCAGGGCTGCTACCGCGGGGCTTCCAGCGTCCGCGGCCCAGTGGAGGAGGGAGGCCTCCTGGAAAGTGGTCCGGACCGCGTTAGGGTCAGCGTCTAGTAGTGACTTCACAGTGGCCTGATCGCCGCCGAGGACGGCGTCCACGATGGTTGGACCTATGCCGGCTTCCATGTCAGAGACTCGGACAGTCTTGTCATCTCCGCCAGCCACGATCCAACGGTTATCGGGCGACAGCGCCACTGAAGCAACCGGCCCGTCAAACCCCGCTTGGGTGCGGAGGAGGAAACCTGTGGCCGCGTCCCAGACCTTCACCGTCCCTTCGGCCCCGGCGCTGACTATGCGTGAACCATCACCGGAGATTGCAATGCCGCGAACAGGCTCGAAGTGGGACCGTAGCGCCTTTGCTTGGGGGCGATGCTCGACGGTTGGCCCCCACAGCCTGATGGTTCCTGCAACGTCTCCAGTTACGAGTGTCTGCCCGTCGGGCATGAAGTGCGCGCCACCGGTGACCTTGTACGAGGGATGGTGGAACAGGCTGCGGAGCGGCAAGCCAGTCGCCAGGTCCCACACAATGGCGAACGCATCCTGGCTTGCGCTCGCGAGCCGGCTGCCGTCCGGGGAGAACTCGACGTCTCTGACGACGTCCGAGTGTGCGGTTAGAATCCGCGTGAGCTGCCCCGTAACCGAGTCCCAGACGCGGACCGTCCCATCAAAACATCCGGCCGCCAGGAGACGGCCATCAGGCGAGACAGCGAGACAGTCGACACCGGCCCGATCCCCGGCGACGGAGATGGAGCTCAGCTCCTGCCCGGACTGGACATCCCAAAAGCGGATCGTCTGATCGTCTCCTCCGCTGGCCAGCGTGCGGCCGTCGGGCATGAACACTACTGCCAAGGGCGCGCCCGTATGGCCTTGCAGGGTGCCGCGCAGTTGTCCCTGCGGCATCGACCAGAGCTTGATCTCTCCCGGGACATTCAGCTCGCCCGCGCCGCTGGCCACGAGCGTCCCATCGGGGGACGCCACGACCGACCACACCGGCCCGGTATGGCCCGTGAGGACGAGGCGGAAGTCCCCATTCGGAGCCTGCGACACGCCGGCTTGGGTGGCAACAGGAAGGAGAAGCCAGATCCACCAAGCGTGCGACATGAACCGGGTACGAAGCACCAGACACCACTCCCATCGGCGGCGAGGGCCCAGAGTGCCAGGCTCAAGGCGCAACAGCGGTTCCCTGGTTGATGGGCGGAAACCTGTTCGCGTGACTCCGCCAACAGAGGCGTGTCAGGCGTGCCAGGCGTGCCGGACAAGTCAGCCGTCGTCCGTGAGGCGATCAGGAGGCTGGCGGGCTCGTGGGGTCGTCCAGCCTCGGGGCGCTCTCTACTGCCCCCACGGCTTCGTATCGACAAGGTTGTCGCTCACGATGTGCCCCGCCCCTTCGTCATACACGATCGCCGGGCCGCTGTTGTGGCGGAAGATGTTGTCCTTCACGATCCACGTGTCGGTGCCGCGGCCGAGGACCAGCCCGGAGCGGTGCTGCGTGGTCGGCGGATACCAACTGAAGACCTGGTTCCCCGTGAAGATGGTGTCATGTGAGTCGTAGGCCACGACGGCGTCGTAGGCGCGCATGTTGCCCTCTGAGTTCGTGTGGATCGTGTTGCCGACGAGCGTGTTGAACCGGTTCCACTGGTCCGGCTCGTCCGGGTTGCCGATGATGATCCCGCTCTGTCGGCTCTGCTCGAAGCGGTTGTTCTCGATCCGGTTATAGTCGGCTCCGGGACCCATGCGGAAGGCGACGTCGTTGCCCCAGTGGTAGTTCATGGAGTAGGTTCCGGCGGAGCTGTGCGAAAGCCACGCGCCGACCTTCGGAGCGGCCTGCCAGCACCCGAACTGGTTCCCGATGATGAAGAAGTCGTTGTTCCAGTGGCTCCGGAGCTGAGTGCCGGCGTTGTCGATGAAGTGGCAGTCGCGGGCCGCGTTCGATGACATCGGGCTCTCCGGGGAACCCTCGTAGCGCAGCCCGCTCTCCGCGAAGCCGGAGATCCGGCAGTGGTCCACGATGTTGGAGCTGCTGTTGCCGCGATAGACGATGCCGTCTGTCGCTCCGTCCGAGCCGGTCACCATGAGATCGCGCAACATGCAGAAGCCGCAGTCTTGAAAGACGACCGCCTCGCCCGGGCCTGTCCTGTGGATTACCGTGTCCCAGCCGCCTCCAATGATGTTCACATGGTTCTCGCCGGTGAGCACCAATGGCTCGGTGAAAACATAGGTGCCGGGCGACAGGTAGATGGTTCGCCCGGTCCCAGTGGCTGCGACAGCCTCCATCAGGTCGGCCGCGTCCGAGACGTGCCACTCGGTCTTGGGCTGGCCGCCCCGGCCTTGGCCGAGCAGAGGAACCACAGCCAAGCAGAGCAGCCCTACGCTCACGCCCACTGTGCGCACTCTCAGCCTCATCGCGTGCAACCTTCCCGCCGTCCGCTGCCTCCGGGAGGTGAACGCGACTGCGGGCCGGGGGTTCAGAGGCATGCCTGGCTGGTCTGACACGCCTGGCGTGCCTGACAAGTCAGGCGGACCTGACAAGCCACTCGGCCGGGTAGGGTAGGGAACAGAGGGCCCCTGTGCGCGCCAATCGTCATGCAGTACGGCGAGGCCCCGTGCCGCAATGGGGCCACAGCAGAGCCGGCATTAGCGCGCAGGGGGTTACGCCGGCTGGAGGGAAAAGGCATAATCTCGGGGTTGCCCGCCATGCGTTAGCTGTCCGGAGCCCAGGGCAATGGGGTGGGGGAGGGGGCCTGGGGACAGCGCCGCAGGGCGCGGCACAGCGCGCCCCCACAGGAGTGCACGGAGGTAGTCACGGGTAATGTCGGGACGCGCCTGGATGACCAGGCTGGTCATGAGGCTGACGCTGATGGCCGCGGACCTCGTGTCCCTCGCGTTGGCGATGGTCACGGCCACAGCCCTACTCGACAACACCCTTTCCAGCGACGTCATCGTGGGACGCCTCGGAACCCACAATGTGGCACTGCTGTGCGGCTTTGCGCTCTACCTGGGCGTCTTCCATCTTTTCAGGCTCTACCGCTACGCTTGGCGCTTCGCGTCAGTCGAGACCCTGTGGTCCGTAGTCTGCGCGAACACGGTCGGCGTCGTGTTGTTGGCGGTAATTCAGGCGGCCTATGACCGTAGCCACGCGTTCGCATTCTCCCTGCTGACCCTGTTCTGGCTGCTCAGCATAATCATCATCGGCGGGGTTAGGATCGTCCTCCGCCTCCTCAACATCAGGCGGCACGAAGGCCCAAGAGGTTTCAGGCGTCTCGCGAACGACCTGCCACCCAAACGCGCGGTCATCCTCGGGGCCGGGGCCCATGCAGCTCGGCTGCTGGTGGCGCTCCAGGACGACCCAGAGCACACCTACGACGTAGTTGGCTTCCTTGACGACGACCCGGCGAAGGTGAACACGTACATCCGGAACGTGAAGGTCCTCGGCCCGCTGGACCGACTGCACGATCTCCTGGCCGGGCACGCGCTGGATGAAGTGCTGGTCGCCATCACGAGGGTGAGCGGGGCCCGCATCCGCGATTACGTGCTCGCGTGTCGCACCCAGGGCGTGGCGGTCAAGATCGTGCCGGGCTTGGTTGCTATGCTGGATGGCCGGGCGCAGCTACGGCTCGAGGAGTTCAGCGTAGAGGACTTGTTGCGCCGGCAGCCCGTTCAAATGGACATCGCGGCAGTCGGCGGGTACTTGACCGGGAAACGCGTGCTCGTAACCGGCGCCGGCGGGTCGATCGGGTCGGAGCTCTGCAGGCAAGTGAGCGCCCTCGGGCCGGCTGCTCTGCATCTCCTAGGCCACGGCGAGCACTCGATACACAAACTGTACACCGAGATGATCGCCAGCCACCCCGAGCTCGTAGACCGCTACAAGATGGTTATAGGCTCCGTGGCGGACCAGGTCCGCATCCGCCAGGTGATTGACCTACACAAGCCCGAGATCCTGTTTCATACGGCCGCCCACAAGCATGTTCCGATCATGGAGCAGAACGTTCTCGAGGCGATCAAGAACAACGTGCTCGGGACCTACTACGTGGCTGAGGCTTGTGGCTTGAGCGGCGTCGAGCGGATGGTCCTGATCTCGACCGACAAAGCGGTCTATCCATCGAGCATAATGGGCGCTACGAAGTGGCTCTGCGAGGAGATCGTGCGCGCGGCTGCGGACTCGCACCCCGGCACGACCTACATAACCGTCAGGTTCGGAAACGTCCTCGACAGCCGCGGCAGTGTGGTGCCCCTCTTCAGGGAACAGCTCAAGCGAGGTGGGCCGATCACCGTTACCCACCCGGAGGTGACGCGGTACTTCATGACGATCCGGGAGGCCGTGCAGCTCGTTCTTCAGGCGGCGGCGGTCGGTGACACGGGTGAGCTGTTCCTGCTCGACATGGGGCAGCCGGTCAAGATCCTGGACTTGGCGCGCGACATGATCCGGTTGAGCGGCTTCGAGCCCGACGTAGACGTGCCGATCACCTTCACCGGCCTACGCGCCGGCGAGAAGCTCTATGAGCAACTCATCTCGGATGACGAGGAGATAGAGCCCGCGGAATGCGAGCGACTCTCGATCGTCCACCGGCGGCAGTACACCGAACCATCGGAGGTGCTCGGCATTGTTCGCCACTTCGAGGAGCTCGTGGTGGCGGCCGATGAGGAGGGCTGCACTGAGCTACTTCAAGCGCTGATTCCGTCACTGGCGCGCGCGGAGGATCGTATCGCGGACGAGGCGTTTCCGCGTTCGAGAAGAGAGAGGATCAAAGGGCGTGTCTGACGTGTCAGGCACGCCAGACGTGCCAGACGTGTCACGCGTGCGTGGGCAAGAACAGCGGAATAGGGACGCGGCGCGGCGGGCCCGCTGTTTACAGTAGGCCCGCTGACAGAGCTTCCCACAGGCTTCCCTCATCGCAACCCTCTGCCACGACCTGGAGAGGGGGCACACCACCGAGAGGAAACCGAGACTTGACGACAACCGAGCTGACGGTCGACGCGCTCCGTGCGATGTACGCCACGATGCTCCGCATCCGCATCTTCGAGGAGATGATCGGCGAGTGCGTTGAGGCGAAGGAGATCAAGACTCCGTGCCACCTGTACATTGGCGAAGAGGCGGTCGCCGTGGGCGTGTGCGCCGTTCTCGATGAAGCCGACTACATCTGGGGCGCGCATCGGTCGCACGGCCACTACATTGCGAAGAGCGGCGACCTGCAGGCGATGGCCTCCGAGGTATTCTGCCGGGCCAACGGCTGCGCGAGCGGGCGCGGAGGTTCGATGCACCTCTGCGCGCCCGGGGTGGGGATCTTGGGCACAGTCCCTATCGTGACCGGCACAATCCCGCTCGCGGTCGGGGCGGCGCTCGCGTCGAAACTCCGCGGTGACGGCAGAGTCTCGGTTTCGTTCTTCGGCGACGGTGCAACAGAGGAGGGCCACTTCAACGAGTCGCTCAACATCGCGGCCGTCTACCAGCTCCCCGTGGTCTTCGTGTGCGAGAACAACCTCTACTCAAGCCACCTCCACATTCTAGAGCGCAGGCCGAAGGACAACATCGTCGAGTTCGGGCCTCTCTACGGTATTCCGTCCGTCCGAATCGACGGGAACGACGTCGAGGCCGTCTACAGGGCCGCAGTGGAGGCGGTTGAGCGGGCTAGGGGAGGGGAGGGACCGTCGCTGGTCGAGTGCAGAACGTACCGCTGGCGCGGGCACGTTGGGCCGGCGTGGGACCTGGACGTGGGCGTCAAGCGCAAGAACGAGCTCGATGTGTGGATGCCCCGGTGCCCAATCCTCAAGCTCAAGAACAACCTGATCGGGCTTGGCGAGTCCAAAGCGGCGCTCGCGGCGGTCGAGGCCGAGATCAGGGCCGAGGTAGAGGCTGCGATCGGGAACGCTCGGGCGGCGGCCAGGCCCGCCGAAGAGACACTGATGGACAGGGTCTTCGTCCCAACTTCCACGACAGACAATGGGCTTCAGTCTATTTCACGTCAGCCAATTCCTTCGGAGCACAATGGGCAAAAGCCCATTGTCTGTGAAGTAGCCGCGCGGCCCCTCAGCTACGTCGGAGCAATCCGTGAGGCACACGCGCAACTGCTTGAAGCCGATCCGAGCGTGTTCGTCCTGGGGCAGGGGCTCTGGAGTCCGTGGTACGTCGGCGCCAGCATGAAGGACATCGACAAGGAGTACGGGCGCCACCGCGTGCTGGATACGCCGGTGTCGGAGAACGCGACCACCGGCGTCGGGGTCGGGGCTGCGCTGACCGGTATGAGGCCGATTGTGGTCCATCCCCGAATGGACTTCATGATGCTCGCGATGGACCCCATCGTGAACCAGGCCGCGAACTGGTCCTACATGTTCGACGGGCGTATTCGCCCTTCAGTGGTGATCAGGGCGATCATCAACCGCGGGGGAGAGCAGGGGGCCCAACACTCCCAGGCGCTACAGGCCCTGTTCATGCACATACCGGGCCTCAAGGTCGTCATGCCGGCGACGGCGCACGACGCCAAGGGTCTGCTCATCGCGGCGGTGTACGACGGTAGCCCAGTCATGTACATTGACGACCGCTGGCTGTACGCCGTAGAGGACGACACTCCGGAGGATCTGTACGCGGTGCCGATAGGGAAGGCCGCGGTACGCCGCGAGGGGTCCGATGTGACGATCGTGGCGAGCTCGTGGATGACGGAACTGGCCGTCGAGGCGGCCGAGAGGCTCGCGGAGCAGGGCGTTGAGGCCGAGGTCATTGACCTGCGCTCGATCAAGCCCTGGGACCGGGAGCTTGTGTGCGAGTCCGTAGGCAAGACGGGCCGGCTCGTCGTCGCGGATGGCGGATGGGCCACCTGTGGCGTGGCGGCCGAGATAGTGGCAACCGTGGTCGGGGCGGCGTTCGGAGCCCTGAAGTCGGCGCCCATCCGCGTGACGCTGCCCGATGCCCCGGCACCCACCAGCACCTCTCTGGAAGATGCCTACTATCCCACTGCGGTGACGATCGCCACCGCGGCCGAGATGGTTCTCGACATGAGGCCCCGAACCGTCAGCCGCCCTTCCTCCGAGCTGCCGGGGAAGATCGTGCTGTAGGCGAGACGAAGATCGCCTGGCTGTGGGGTGGGGGGAGAGCATTCAAAACTCGGAGTGCGGCTCCGAGATCTCATGGTAACCGGGTTCCTCAACCTCGCCGCGTGTGGTCTCGCAGACAGCCCCTCCTCGACAACCGCACGCTTGACAAGTCGGACACGCCAGGCAAGCCAGACACGCCTGACGTGCCTGGCTTGCCTGCTCACCCCGCCAACTGTCCCATCACCATAGCTTGAACGTCACAAGCCACCCGTAGCGCCGCCAGCCCGCCCTTGCCGTTCGGCTCGGGCTGGGTGCCGTTACGGATGGACTCCAGGAAGTGGGTCTGCTCGAGGGCGAGAGGCTCCTGGTTGGGAACGAGCACCTGTTCGACCTGACTCTCGGTGACGTACCTCACGTTCTCCTGCGCGAGCGTGGACCGACCGCCGCGCCTGATGGTCAGCTCCCTGCTCGCAAAGTCCACCGTGAACAGTTCGGTGGGTGTATGGAAGTGCCCAACCCGTACGCGGGCCTGGCTTACGGCCGAGGCCGCCAGGGTCGCCGTCGCACCGTTGTCGAAGCGCAGGAGCGCGGTGACATGGTCGATCAACTCGCCCCCGATCTTATGGCCCGTTGCAACCACGGAAGTCACAGCGGCACCCGTGAACGCGAGGGCGAGGTCGATGTCGTGGATCATGAGATCGAGGACGATATCGACGGACCTGTCGCGCCCGGAGACAGTGCTGAGCCGCTGGAGGCTGCAGTCGAAGATCTCGGCCGAGTTGAGCATGCTTCGGGCCGTCATAACGGCCGGATTGAACCGCTCCACATGGCCGATCATCAGGAACTTGCCGACCTGCTCGCTGAGAGCGACGAGATCCTGAGCATCCCGGACAGTCGCGGCGATGGGCTTCTCGAGGAGCACATGCAGCCCGGCTTCGAGGCACTTGCTCGCGATCTCACCGTGCGTCACGGTGGGCGATGCAACGACTATCGCCTCGACCTCCGCGCAGAGATCCTTTAGAGTCGCGAATGCGGTCGTCTCATAGTCAGCCGCGACCTGCCGAGCGCGCTCAGTGGCCGGGTCGTAAATGCCGACCAGCGCACTGCCGGGCAGACTTGCCGCAACCCGGGCATGATGGCCGCCCATCACGCCGGTGCCAACGACGCCGACCCTGACCTCGCGTAGCTTGCTCAACATGCCTTGTGCCACCCACTTGGAAGCGACTGCCTCTCCCAATCGGAGAGGGTAGGGGAGCAGCGCCTAGCTGCCCCTGCCGACCCCCGAGAACCGGAACCCGGCTGCACTCGCGGCTTCGGCGGAGAAGACGTTCCGCCCATCCACGAGGATCCGCGTCCTCATCCTGGCTCCCAGTTTGGTCAGATCGGCGTTCTTGAACGCGGTGTGACCGGTCACAACCGCCAACGCATCGCTGCCCTCGGCCACTGAGAGATCTGGGCAAACGGGGAACTCCTCAAGTGCGCTGACGTGCGGGTCGACGATCCGTACCTCGGCGCCGAGGTCGCGCAGCTTGCGCGCGAGCGTCAAAGCCGGGGCGTTGCGCACATCGTCGGTGTCTTCCAGGTACGCGGCCCCGAGCAGCGTGACCACCGCACCCGGGATGCTTCGACCCTCCGCTTCGAGGGCCTGCGCGACAAGCTTGGCAACATGCACCGGCATACCGTCGTTGATCTTGCGGGCCGCGGGCATGAGGGTAGGGCGGAACTCGGTCACCGAGGAGCAGAGCAGCCAGGGGTCCTTGGGGATGCAGTGGCCTCCGACCCCGGCACCCGGCAGGTGTACGTCACGACCCGGGCTGGAGTTCACAAGCTCCCGCACCTCGTAGACGTCTGCGCCGAGCTCCTCACAGATCATCGCGAGTTCGTTCGCGAACGCGATCTGGACATCGCGATACGCGTTCTCGGCGGTCTTGGTGATCTCGGCCGCGAGGGCGCTGGTGGGGTGGAGCTTCCCGCTTGTGATGCGCCTGTAGATCGGCAGCGCGCGCTCGGCACAGGCCGGCGTTACGCCGCCCACGACTCGGTCGCAGGTGCTGATGTTCCGGACGAGCCGGCTCGGCATGACGCGCTCGGGACAGTGCACCAGGTTGAAGTCGACACCGACCTTCCAGCCGCGGGTGTGCTCGATAGCCGGGAGCACGAGCTTGCTCATGGTGCCCGGCGCGATCGTGGACTCGATGACGATCAGAACGCCGGGAGAGAGATGCGGTGCGGTGACATTGAGTGCGGCCCGGAGGGCGGCGTACTTCGGTTTGTTATCGAACGGATCGACGGGAGTCTCGACGGCGTAGAAGACCGCTGTGGCCTCGGAGAGCGCGGCCGGATCGGCGGTCGTGGAGATCATGCCCTTCGCGACTACCTCGCGCAACAGCTCCTCCAGCTCCGCATCGGCGCCCTCGAACGGGATCTCTCCGCGGCCGGCCTTCTCGACCTTCTCCGCATTGATGTCGTACCCGACGGAGCGCAAGCCGCCGCGACCCAGGGCGCACAGCAGCGTAAGGCCGACATACCCGATCCCGACGACGGCGCAACGCTCCTCTGCACGGCCGACTGCTGCTTCGGTCATGTGCGTCTCCTATCACATGGTCATGGCAGGTCGCGGGATTATACCCAGCCTTGTGTGGTGAGGCCTCCAATGTTGCCAGCGCGTGCATTCGTAGGGGCGGCCCAATGTGGCCGCCTGCTTGGCCGGGGGGCTCCACCCCTCACCTAAACGTGCGGGGCGAGGGGTAGGGGTGCATGACCATGCGCCTATGAGCGAATGCCCTCTACTCAGAAGCAGTCGGAGCACGCGGTGTAGCCTTGTGCCTGTGCTTCGCTGATGGCCATGGGGTGTGAGCTCCCCCTCAAGTGCGGGCACCCTGAGCGGTGGTACTTCTCCCCCGTGTCCGTGACATAGACGATGGTGTCACTTGACGTCCCGGCTCCGTAAGCGGGGGCCTGTTGGTACGTGCCCTGCTGCTGCGCCTGTCTCGCTAGATACGCTTGGCGTTGCAGTTCCCGCTGGTAGGCAAGTTCGCGATCCTGTTCCTCCTGCGTGACAACCTGCGGCGTTTCGCCCTGCGGCGCTCGCTGTTGGTAACTCGCCGAGGGCTGCTGCTGGTAGCTTGTCGCCGGCGGCTGGTAATACGTGGCAGGTGCACTCGGCTGCTGGTAGGGGACCTCTGGGTGCATCGGCTCGCGAAACATGCTCGTCAGCGCGAGTAGCCCACAGCATAGCGACCCCAACACGAAGGTGGCGCCCACGACAGCCAACACCGCCCAATGTGCCTGTCTGCGCCGGTTCCGTAGCGTGAGCTGAGACTGACACGACGGGCACACAATCGCGGTTCCTGCCGGCAACGGAGGGTTCAGAGCCCACGTGTGTCGGCACTTCTCACACGTGGCCGTCGCGAACAAGGGTCCAGCCTGGTAGGCGCGTGCCGAAGGCGGCGGGGTAGGGGGCGTCCTGAGAGGCGGACCCTCTTCCCCGTCAGCGACCTCCGGCGTTGGCTGTTCGGCTTGGGGCTGTTCTGGGTGCTGTTCCTCGGCCCTGGTGCACCGCGGACAGCCCTCGTCGAAGGGTTCGAGGATATAGCCGCACTTGGGGCAGGTCATAGCCAGCCCCTTCCCCTCGCGTTGAACCACAGCAGCCGAGTTCGTCACGCTGAGGCGTGGGCCTGCTATCCTTCCCCTCAGCGCACCCGGTGCTCTTCAAATGCCCCGGACTTCAACAGAGGCGCCCTTAGACCACCCGCCCCGCCAACCCCTCAACCCTGGCGCCGCACTCCGATAGGCCGATGAACTCGACCTCTAGGTCGCGGTAGTCTCGGCGGTAGGGCTGCTCCACGTCGGCGGCGACCAGCCAGTCACTGTCCACATGAACCGCCCGCACCCCCCCGCGACCATACGCCACCAGCATGGCATCTAGTGCCACTATTCGCCAACAGATCCAGGTCGCGCGGACCCCTCGTTTGAACCCCGATTGCGCATAAGATGTTTTATGAGTGTAGGCAGGGGAGGCCTGTACCGTGGGCAGAGAGCTAGCCAGATTAGAGCCTCAGTCCGGCCTGGAGAAGGTCGAAGACTGGGCGGCGCTCAGCGACGAGGCGCGGCGCCTGAGAGCGGCTGAGGCTGTCAGAGACGCGGACCGGGCGGCGCTCTTCAGCCTTCTTGAGGCCCACCTGCGGGCGTTCAGCCGGAAGGGACTGAGGACGAGTGTCCACACGTTCGACTCATATCGGCGTGGGCTTGAGGCACTGCTTGACTGGTCCGAGCTCCACGCGCTGAAGATCCACCAGCTTCGTCGTCAGGATGCCCTGCGGTTCCGCGCCTACCTGGAGGAACGAGGCGGGCATGATCGGCGCGGCGAGCCCTGTCCGCTGGCGCCGCCGAGCGTGAATGCGCGCCTATCGGCCGTGCGGTGCATGATGCAGGCCCTCATGTGGGCCGGGCTAATGGAGGCCGACCCGTTCGCCAAGATCTCCATCCACGATCCGCAGAAGCCGGAGGACAAGCGCAGGCCCTACACACGGGCTGAACTCGCGGCGCTGGAAAAGGTCGCCGATCGGCGGGAACTAGCACTACTCCTACTGGGCGCCGACGCCGGCTTGCGCGTCTCCGAGGCCTGTGGACTAACCTGGGGGGATGTTGACGCCGAGGCCCGCCGCGTGACGGTGCGCTTCGGCAAGGGGGGCCGCACAGCGATGGTCGGAATGACGGAACGCTGTGCCGCGGCGCTCGCGGAGCTAAAACTGTCGGAGGCCTCGGGCGAACAGCTCGACCCGCCACACTCCGTCTTCGGGATCGGCCGCAGGCGGGCCCTGGCGATCCTGGAGCGGCTTTGCCGCCGCGCGGGCGTGACGTGCCGAGGGTTCCATGCTCTGCGCCACAGTGCCGGCACACGCCTCTACGAGGCCACCAGGGACATCAAACTCGTCGCTCGGCACCTCCGACACGCACAGCTAGAGACCGCCTCCATCTACGCTAAGCTGGCGGACACGGACTACCTCGCGGCGGTTGAGCGGCTGGGATGATGCATCTGGGGGGATCCGCGCGACCCGTACAAGCGGAAAGCCTCTCAGGACGGGTGGTTGGGCCATTGGGGGGACGGCTGGATGTGTTTTCCTGAGAGGCTTTCACAGCAAGTATACCCAGCGAAGGCGTACATTCCTACTAGCATGTCGCCATTGGTGGAAAAGATGTCTCCGCGCCCGTATAGCCTATACGAACTGCGCAAGCGCTTGCGCGCCCGCAGTCGGGCCGCTTGAAACGCGCTTCTCGTCCTCGGGAATGGCGCGGAGTAGCGCGCTGTTGAGCAAAGCGCAGGGCGCCGAGCAAGACAGGACTACTCAGCGGCAAGAACTTTTTGGCCGGCATGTAGGATTCGCGTGCCGCGACCGGAAGTAGCTTGCTGACCCGGGGGGGTGCTACTGCGATTTCCATACCCCATCCCCCCCTAGACACCTGATGGAAACGCTACCCTCCGGGTCATCGCAAAACGCCCCCCCTCACCAGACACCCTTGCGGCCCTTCGTGCCCCCTAGACACCTGATGAAAACGCCGCTTGGTTTGCTTGCCCTGTCAGGCGTCCACCCCTGAGGACGCCCTCTTCGACTTCTCCCCTAGACACCTGATGGAAATGCTACCCTCCGGGCCGGGCCGAGCCCCCGGTCACCAGACCCCCATCCTCACCGAGGTGTTATGTGCCCTGCACGCGAGGCTGTGCAGGCGGATCGGAAGAGATTCCCGTCGGATTTGTTAAGATGGGGTTGGGTCGGAAACGGTGTAGGTCACCGCAAGCTCCTCCGACCACAGCACTCGCGGGTCATGCCGGTTGGGCCTTACCGCGTCGCCTGCGGATGGAGGTGACAACCACCAGCGCCAACAGCGCCCCCACGGCGTCGGCGACCAGGTCCCAGATCGACATATCGCGGCCGGGCACAAAGGACTGGTGGAACTCGTCCGTCATCCCGTACAAGACCGGCACCGTCCAACCGATCAGTGCGGCTCGCGGCGAAGGTAACGCGGCGCGGCGAACGAGTATCGCGAAGATGCCGTACGCGATAGCATGCGCCACCTTGTCCATGCCCTGAAAACTAAACGGGGTGATCGGGGATAGATCAGGCTGGCTGGACAGGAGGAATATGGTACCCATCCAGGCCACAGGCGGCGCCCAGGCGAGAAGGCGGCGCTTGCGGACGGCTTGGCCGCTTCCCTGCTCCCTCACCGGTACGCCCTTCGGAGCACCTCCGCGACCTCCGGGCGAGTGAACTCCGCGGGCAGGTCCTCCCCGGCCGCGAGCAGCTCGCGAACCTTCGTGCCCGAGAGCATAACGTGGTCCTCCCGGCCGTGCGGGCAGGTCTTCTGCGAGACCATACCATCGCAACGGCGGCAGAACATCGCGTGGTCAAAGAACAGTGGGGTGATGCCGATCTCCTCGGGATCGTAGTCATCGAAGATGTAGTGCGCATCGAAGGTCCCGTAGTAACTCCCCACGCCCGCGTGATCGCGGCCGACGATGAAGTGAGTGCACCCGTAGTTCTTCCGCATGATGGCGTGGAAGATCGCTTCCTTCGGACCCGCG
>Ga0315280_10000836_pt1 | contig 55680 bp, 54 predicted proteins | sample YL17G06_40_MG_FD_203697 | JGI IMG/M metagenome (GOLD analysis project Ga0315280, IMG submission 203697) | Sediment microbial communities from Yellowstone Lake, YNP, Wyoming, USA - YL17G06_40 | ecosystem: Environmental > Aquatic > Freshwater > Lake > Sediment | place: USA: Wyoming | collected... | reverse complement strand
CATGAATTGCCTTGATAATGTGTTACATGAAACATCTGAGTTTACGGCACAAATACAGCAGACCTGAAGGATAGATCATTTGTGAGCGAAAGGCCGAACATGAATTCCAGAGCGAATGTTGACTTGGTCCAAAGAAAAATCAGAGACCGCAAAGGAGTCTGGTCTTGCAGGATAGTATGAGCTGGAAAGAGAAGAGGGAGATGAGGCTTCGCTATGGCGCTGAAGCCGACGGGTATGATGAGCTGTACTCAGACGAACAGAGAACAAAGTACGAGTTGGCCTTCCGCCGCATAGTTTTCTGTGGGGGGGATCGGATCCTTGATTGTGGCTGCGGTACTGGCATCTTCCTTGAGAAGGTGGCGGGCGGGGTACAATTTGCGGTTGGGGTGGATTTATCCCCTAAGATGCTAGAGAGAGCCAAACTCAGGCTTGGTCAAATATCCAACGTAGAGCTAGTCTGCGCCGACATCGATTTCCTTCGTTTTCTGAAGGCACATTCAGACACGTCTTCATGTTCACTGTCCTACCAAGTGTTCACACGTATTGGGGTGATACTATGAGCGAAGCGCTGCGAGCGCTAAGAACACACGGCATCATGACTCTAAGCGTCCGAAAGAAAGAAACCTCAAGCGAAAAGCTGCTAAGAAAACTAAGCATGAACGGACTCGAACCTCGAGAACTCGTAGACGACGACAAGACCCCAGACTACATAGTGATCAGCAAAGAAGCCCGCAAAACTACTAGAAAAGGAGAGGCTACCTCGCCCTAAGGATCCATAGTTTTTTCTTGTGTGGTTCTAGTAGTGCGGACCATCTTGTCCGCATGATTCAGCAACGTCTCGTCGTTGCTTATGCCGCGATGGGGTCGACTCGAGCAGATGGCTTCCGGATGGCTTTCTGTGTTATTCTTGGTCGAAGGCTTCTCGTGTGAATAGCAGTACTGTTCGCAGCGCTCGGCGGTCTCTAGCTCAAGGTAGCCGAACCGACAGATCTCACACTCGTAGATTGTCTGCCCCCTCCACCTGACCCCATTCACCATTTTCCATACGCAATAGTACATTTTCATTTGGAGCCGATAAGCATGTCGTCAATGGCACCTTCACGAACCATCAAGCCAAGTAAAGGCCCCCGATCAATTTCCCTCCATCACATAGAAGAGCATATCGCGTAATGATGCAGAAAGTCGCCGTCTCTCTACTATCAGGAACTGGTTTGAAAGCCTTCTCTCAACTTCCTGCTCGCCGACACCCGGCGGCCCGTAGCTTAAGCGTGAGCCACGCAGGAAGCACCACAGCAAATAAAGGCTGCCTGAGTGAGAGACAAGCCTTAGCGAATCAACGTATCTATCTCTGTCTCGCGTCGATAAGCTATGCAAGCATCCGACATCCAAGAGAATATCAAAAGCCGAAAACGCCTTTGAGACCCTGTGATCGAATCTTCAACCGATGGAATACGTAGCACATCGGGAATACACTTTTGTTATTCAAGTGGTGGGGCCCGTGGGATTTCACCCCACCATTTGGTGGGGTTAACGCCTCTCTCCGACCGAACTTCGAAGGAGGTTCAATTTCCTCTGCTCGCACCATTAGACCTTCCAGACGATTTGATATTCGACCATCTCCGAGTAAGCGCACCATTAGACCCACACACAAAATTACCGGAACGACGACATACTGTGGTTCAAATTGCGACGCCCGCACCAATGATGTCACACACACGAAAAGTCATATCTCCGTCGCCGCTGCGAGTGAGAAAGTAACATACGGCAACTGTTAGAAGTAATACGTGAAAGTGTTGGCGCCTAGTCGGAATACGCATGATGAGGAAGATAGAGCCTGGAAGTTTTGTTGACCGCGTAGAATCGGTAATGGTTAGCCCCGTTGAAACCGTGAAACCGACCGATCTTCTTCAATACGCGCTGAAGAGGATCGTCAAGAAGAACATCGGGTGTGTGGTGGTTGTCGAAGGTAAGAAGCCTGTAGGAATTGTCACGGAACGTGATGTGTCTCGAAGAGTTGCGAAGAGCTCGAAGCTTCTGATAACCCAAGTGAGACGAGTCATGTCAGGTCCGCTTATCACTACAACCCCGGGTACTCCTATCGACAAAGCCGTCTATCTTATGGCTAAGCACGGTATCCGAAGGCTCCCAGTCATCGATAGAGAGGAACTTGTCGGTCTCGTTTCGGAACGCGACTTGCTACGATGGATGCTTCAAGTGAGCTACGAGCCTCAGGTTCCAATCGAAATCAAACAAATCCTAGCAACGAGAGCTGAAGCGAAAAGCTAGCTTAGCGTGGATGGCTACACACATTTGCTGGGTTTTTTGTGTGTGTGGGTGTACTAGTGGGGCGCGCACACAAAAAACAGAATGCCTATCCAGTTCGCTCATCAGTCAGCTAGGGCAACCTCTCCGTTATCTTGAAGTTGCAATCGGTGCCATCGTGAGTCGAATTTCTTCCCCATCATCGCTCTCACCCTGACATAGTTCTCGATCTCTCCTTCACTTTCTCCGCTCTTGAAATCAACTATTCCGCCCGACATGGATTCCATTTGCTTGTAGAACGAATCTGACGCGATGCCCTTTAGGACGGCATTGAGCTGGATACTCTCTTCAATTCTGGATAGAGAAATGCCGCGTGTTCGATTGAACTCAATGATCGCGCTCTCAGAGTTGTACTTGTTCAAAACTGAGCAGTCATCATCGATGTGCAACCATCGCTTGTCTCCTCCAGGCATTCCCGACTTGATGACTTGAGCAATGCTGATGCTCCAATCCGATACCTTGAGAGAACGAGAAATTGCATACTCCTTCTCCGGAACTCCTAATCCTGTTTGAACGGTGAAACTGTCGACGATCTCAAAGACGCCATCCTCCTCCAGTCTTCTCACATCTAATTTGAATCGGCGAAGGACTCGCCTAATATCGTCAGGAAGGTGTCGGAAAGTGTGGTATACAGTTTTTACCCCCTCTCTAATTGCCTGTGCCGCAATCGTTAGCGATGTTTCATACCAGATCGAGTCTGGTTCAAACTCAACCATTACGTAAGCGCCGTACTCGATGCCTTCCGGTATCAATTCTTTCAGGATCGGAACGGCGAGAGTAGCGGACAAAGACTGATTCCTCGGCAGGAAGAGGATTATTGGACAAACGGGACTTATCAAGAGTAGCTTGATGACCAGACAAGTCTCTGCGTCGCAATTTGAGTTTGTGAAGATGTAATTCCTCATTTTTCGGAGATGTGGTTGCTTATTTCTGAAGATGTACATCTCAGTTATGCGTAGTTTCGATGCGCCATTGCATGTGCCAATCTCGTTGGGCTAGCTATCCTTCTTGTGTGTGTGGTACTACGGGTGCGGGCACACACTAAAATCTTGGTTCAAATTCGACTGCCCGCACCACCGAACGAAACTAACGTTCGTTTGCCAGAAGCTCTACACGAGTTCGGACAAGTTCTAGTTGACTCAAAATCCCATCGCGTATTTTCTCCATAAGAGAATGATGCGCTCTGAACATCTCCCGTGTTGTCGCTGTAATCTCCTTGAATCTTCGACTTGAATTCGATCTAGATCCAGCAACTTCACGTATAAACTCTGACGAGCGAGCTGACCATTCCCCCCATCCTTCATAGAACTCTCTATAGACCTTCAGCATCGGAACCTTTTCCTCCATAATATCACAAGTCTCGCCACGGAGCCCACTACTGTTCCAATCCCAATAGGGCCCGAACTCCCTGGCTTCTCCCAGAAGTTCTTCTCCCTGCATTATCAATTCCCTCTGTTCCCGCCGCCGGTCAGCTATGCGGTCACGATTCGTTGCAGGAAGTTCTCAAGGATTTGTTTGCCTGCCTGGTTTTCCTTGTTCCACCGTTCAGGATGGAATTGCACTCCATAGATTGGTCGCTGTTCATGCCGCATGCCTTCGTTTCTGGATTCTGATGAGGTAGCGATTCGGAGGAAATTCGGGGGTAAGAGTTTGACTTCCTCCTTGTGGCTTTCCATGACCCTGATTTTCGCCGGCAAGCCCGCTAACAGGGTGTCTTTGTCTTCCAAGTTTATGGTTCGATAGCCTAGGACTGAACGCGCGGACTTGGCTACGGTACCGCCATAGGCAAGAGCGAGGGCCTGATGTCCACCGCAGATTCCGAGGATTGGAATATCGATCTTGGGTAGATACTCGATAAACGCTGCGAATTTTGTTCGATCGGCCGTTCTAGTATAGAGCGCTTCCGTCCCGCTCAACACAACGCCACCGTACGACCCGTTGAGTATCGTCGGATCCCTAGTGGGAAGCGATTCGAATTCTGAGGTCGCGGCATTGCCCCCTGCCTCCTTGATTCTGTTAACCAGCCTCTTGAACTGACGCTTAAACTTCGGATCCACGTAAAGATCGACGACCAGGACCTGCTTCATTCCGTCAGCCACCACATGGACAACAGCACTATCTTTGAACTGTGTTTGATATGAATCGTATTCTCCAATCCTGGTGTGCCGCTTTCTCTATTCTGACCATGGTTCGTTGGAGAATTCGATCGCTTCGATGACCTTCTGGCTGAAGTCGGTGTTCTGGCATTCGAAGGTGTACATTACGAAGCCGTCGTAGGCAAAGAAGTGCATCCGTTTCTTATGGTAGATTATCTCCGGTCTAGCCAGATCCACGAGCTCTAGGAATTGTTGTCTTTTGAATTTCACGCGATATGAACTGGAGACATACTTCGTTCTTGTTGCCGCGACTGCTGTTTCTGCCAAATCGCCTTCACGCCCTGCAAGACTCAATTATACGACACACCACAGTCAAGATACCGATATAGGTTTCCAAGCAATTCTCGAACCAAGAAAGAGACTGGAGCTAGGCTGATTGGCAAAGGGCAGGATTAGCAGATGTGCATGGGCACTAGGCGACCCCTTTCTCTTGGAATATCACGATAAGGAGTGGGGTGTACTTGTGCATGATGATGTGAAGCTCTTCGAGTTCCTGACTCTGGAGGGAATGCAAGCCGGACTCAGCTGGCTAACCATTCTCAAGAAACGCGAGAACTTCCGGAAAGCATTCGACTCTTTCAAACCGGAAAAGGTAGCAGGATACTCCAACTCGGATGTGAACAGGCTTCTGCGCAATCCAGGAATTATTCGAAACAGGTTGAAGATAACCGCTGCAATCACAAACGCCCAGAACTTCCTGTCAATTCAAGAAGAGTTCGGCTCGTTTGATCGTTACATCTGGCAGTTTACAAATGGCCAAACGATAAAGCACAGATTCAAGTCGCTCTCCGCAATACCCGCAAAAACGAAAGAGTCAGACACGATGAGTAAGGAACTTCAGCGCCGCGGCTTCAAATTCGTAGGCTCAACAATATGCTACGCGTTTATGCAGGCAGTTGGCATTGTCAACGATCACACTATGACCTGCTTCAGATACAGCCGACTTTAAGACCCATTGTGCTAGATCAGTTTGCGTATTCGCTCCAAATAGGAGAGGAAGGATGCTTCGGTCTGGCTGTCGGGGGAGAAAGTTACATCAAGAAGTAGCTCATCGGGCCCAAGATCCTTCACCGCTTTGATATCGTCTTTGATCTGGTCTAAGGTCCCGGAGAAGAAGCTGCGATCGCTACCCAAGGGTTTCGGGGTGATAGATAGGTTATAGCGGAGCACAAGCTTCAGGTCCGCCGGGTTTCGACCCGCACTCTGAGCCATACTTCTGAGCTGAGCTGTCATCGACTTTAGACCATCAATTGGCACACCGACTGGCATCCAGCCGTCCGCTAGCTTTGCCGTGCGTTTCAGTGCCTGGGGGGCGAAGGCGGCCAAGTAGATTGGTGGATGGGGCTTTTGTACTGGCTTGGGTTGGATGATGGATTTGGGAAGTTGGAAGTATTTGCCGTGAAATTCGGAGGGATCGGTTGTCCAGATTGTCTTGAGGACTTTGATGAACTCGCTCGCACGTTGGCCTCGTGCCTTCATAGATGCGCCCGCGGCATCGTGTTCATCTTTGGACCAGCCAAGGCCGAGCCCAACTCTCAACCTGCCATCAGACAAGACATCCAAGGTGGTCAATCTTCGCGCCAGCAGTACCGGATTGTAAAAGGGAATGTCGAGCACACTTGTACCCAAAGCGATGCGACTTGTGTGCGCCGCAGCGAAAGTTAACGTCTCCAACGGGTCGAAGACGCGTTTGTAGACTTCGGGAAGCGGTCCCCCGTAGTATGAGGTCTGAGGTTCCAGCGCGTATAGTAGGCGTTCCGTTACCCAGAGGCTATCATATTTCAGGTCTTCCGCACGTTTCGCGACCTTAACGATGGCGCCCGGACTCGCCGCAGGGCCTACTTGGGGTAGAAAGAAACCTACACGCAACCCTACTTCCTCGGAAGCCCAAGAAATTCGAGTGCTCTATAAACCGATTGTTGACCGCTTCACGAATTCATTCGTGCCGAAACGCCAGTGTACGGCCCCGCAACCAGACCGTCGTACTAACTAGTCACCCCAGGAATTAGTATCAATACCGAGGCTTTCGTGTTCAATGATAACCTTTGCAACCCTCTGCTACGTTCACAGTCGTGGCAGAGTTCTGCTCCTACGCAAGGCGAGAGGACTGTTTGGTGAGGGAAAATGGAATGCTCCCGGAGGCAAGATACAACCTTGTGAGCTCCCGGAAGGCGCAGCCGTGCGAGAAACGCGGGAGGAAACTGGGCTTAGAATTAGTAATCTAGACTTTCATGGGATTCTAAACTTCTATCTCGGTGATTCTAGAGATCTAGACCAGACTGTCTTCGTCTTCTCCTCTGGCAAATTCACTGGCAAGTTGCGAGGCGGCAGAGAAGGTGAGCTGAAATGGTGCCCCGTCGATCAGGTGCCTTATGATGAGATGTGGGAGGATGACAGAGTCTGGCTTCCCCTCCTGCTTGAAGGGAAGAGTTTCGTGGGAGACTTTCACTTCACCGAGAACTACGGAAAGCTCTTGTCCCACAAGATCTACCAAACCGTAGACCATGAAACACGTAAACATTAACTACCAATCCTCGAAAACCCTTCACCTCAAGCCGGTCGCTCATCGTGGCTAATACGCGAATTCTAGCGATCATCGTCGTAGTGGCGGTACTCGGCGTAGCTGGCCTATTCATGGGTATCCTGTCCCCATCCACCACGAACGTACCGACACAAAATCAGTCGGGCATGATCCTGACCAGCCCCGCCTTCAAGAATGGCGAAGAGATCCCGACTAGGTACAGCTGCGACGGGGAGAAGATCTCCCCACCACTAGCTTGGACCAACGCCCCGGCAGGGACAAGGAGCTTTCTTCTGATAGTCGACGATCCAGACGCTTCGAGAGGAACCTTTACGCATTGGGTCATATTCAACATCCCCGCCTTGGTGAGCTCCCTTCCCGAGAATGTCCCAACCGACCCGACCTTGCCGAACGGTGCAACGCAAGGACAGAATGGGGCCGGCAGGATCGGCTACACCAGCCCATGCCCACCATCTGGGACGCATCGTTACATGTTCCAACTATACGCCCTGGACGCTCAACTGACACTCGCGCCAGACGCAACAAAACAGGACGTATTGAACGCCATGCAAGGCCACATCATAGCCCAGACAACACTAACCGGATTATACGGCAGGAGTTAGTTCCGGGTTTTGCACGGTCAATCGTCCTTTCGAATGGTTGACCTTCACGCAGACCTGCCACTTGACATCGTTCGACGCAGAAGAAAAGGTGAGCGTCTGGTTCTCGAGACCCGCCATCTCCATAAGCTCAGAAAGGGTTCCGTGAGCACACTCATAGCGCCAATCTACGTTGAGGGAGAGTACAAACCCAACCAAGCCCTGAAACGAGGGCTGCAAATAGCCAACTCCTTCTTCGAAGACATGGATGAAGCAAAACACTTCCTACTGGTACGAAGGAATGAAGACTTGGAGAAGGCAGAACGTGAGGACAAGATCGGCTTGGTTTTGGGGGTTGAGGGCGGCGAGCTTATCGAAGACGACCTCGACCTGCTCGGCCTCTTCCACAGACTCGGCGTCCGATGCTTCGGGTTAATGTGGAATCAGAGAAATCTGATGGCTGATGGATATGACCATGTCCAGGACGACCAAGGTCTTACAGGATTCGGGCGGCAGGTCATAGAGGAGCTTGAGAAGCTTCGAATCATCGTCGACCTAGCGCATATGGCGCCGAGGAGTTTCTGGGATGTGATGAAGATTGCCAACCGTCCCCTCATCGTCTCCCATGCCACGACAATCCGCCACAAAGGCCTGCGCAACATGACCGATGAGCAACTGAAAGCGGTCGCCCATAATGGAGGCGTTGTCGGAATCTTGGCCGTAAACCTCGTGAGGGATGGCGCTGAGACGATTCCTGACCTTCAAACCTACTGCGACCACATCGAATACGCCGTGAAAATAGCCGGGCCAGAGCACATCGGTTTAGGACCAGACTTCTACGACTACTACATGGACGATCTACACGCGCTTGCTCCGAATGAACATCACAAATTCGTGAGAGGCCTCGAAGACCACTCTAAACTCTCAGCTGTCATCACAGAACTATCACGACGTGGTTTGTCGGATGATGAGATTCGGATGATTTGTCACGACAATTTCGTAAGAGTCTTCAGGGAAGTGGTCGAGTAAGGTTGCGCCGAGGTTAGTAATCTCTGAGAGTTGTTTCATGGCGCGCACCGCTCTGCCTTGGAAGTAATTCAAACCTGATCTTAGCGAATGCGCTGTTGCAAGATTCGCAATGATAATAGAACCTGTGATCGAAGTCCATCCCATTCCAAGCCTGAACATAACTATCGAGCAAGAGCCCCGAATTGCATCTGGGACAATTCAATTGAACTCGGAAACTGTCCGCGCTCGAACACCAAAAAGCCGTGGAGAGCGCCATAGCTCGACACAGTGAGATCGGTGAGAATGATTTATAGTAGCTCGATCGGGTAGCCTTTGGGTTTCAGTCTCGCGTACTGTGTTCATATGAGAAAACTAGGTTGGGCAGTGTGTCGGTCTAGTCAGGCTTGCGTGTCCGAATTGCTCGGGTAGCATTATATGGGCTTGTGTTCGTTGAATGTCTGGTAAGTGTTGGTTAGGGTAAGCCTCGACCACGTCACCAAGACATTCGGCTCAGTAAAGGCACTTCAAGACGTATCCGTAGGCATCGATGAAGGGGAACTATTCCTCATGGTTGGGCCGTCGGGATGCGGAAAGACGACGGCCCTGCGAATAATCGCTGGCTTCTACAAACCAGATACTGGTTCCGTGGGATTCGACGACAAAGAAGTTAACGACCTACCTCCATACAAACGGAACACCGGCATGGTCTTCCAGAATTACGCGCTCTGGCCACACATGAATGTCTACGAAAACGTAGCCTTCGGTCTAAAGATGCGAAAAGTCGCCCCCAGCGACCGGGTTAATCGCATCAAGCGCGTACTTGACATTGTGAGGATGCGAGAGTTCGCTGAAAGATTTCCGAACCAGCTCTCGGGGGGACAGCAACAACGCATAGCCCTTGCTAGAGCTCTCGTGATTGAACCCAGCGTCCTTCTACTGGACGAGCCGTTGAGCAATCTAGATGCGAAGCTCAGGGTCGAGATGCGTTCCGAGATTCGTCGGATCCAGAAGGAACTGCGGATCACAACCATCTATGTTACACACGATCAGACTGAGGCCTTGGCGATTGCTGACAGAATCGCTGTAATGAACGTGGGATCGGTTTCACAGGTTGGGACGCCCAGAGATGTATACGAGTATCCAATGAACGCTTTTGTAGCAAGCTTCATGGGCGAACCTAACATGCTTGGCGGACGGATCGATTCGATCAGCAAAGAAAGCGGTTTGGCCCGTGTCAGAATCGACGAGAGCCTCGTGCTCGAAGGACGCCTACCTAGAGAATTTTCAACATATTCTAACGGCGATAAGGTGAGTTGCTTCATTCGGCAGGAATCGATTCTCGGAAACGAGCAGAGTGAGCAGAATTTCCAGGCGAAGGTCACGGAGGCAAGCTACCAAGGTCAGACGGAGCACTATACTCTGGAGTTGTCAAACGGCAGCGTCCTTCGTGCAGTTGGATTCAACCCTAGCGCAGGACCACACGTAGTCGGAGATACTATGACCATTCAGCTGCCTGCCGAGAAGATCATGGTGCTCAAAGAATGATCGGATTCGATCTCAAGAATCTTGACACGAAAGCGTTCATGATTTTCCTAGTCATAATGGCCTTCTTCACGGTCTTCCTCTTCTACCCGATGGCATACGTCTTTGAGAGCGCCTTCGTGGTCCAAGGAAAGTTCACACTCGTCTTCTTCGAGTTACTATTCACAGATCGGTTTCTCACTGAAGCCCTAAGGAACAGCCTAATCATCGGCGTGACAACTACTGCCAGCACTGCGGCGTTCAGCCTACCGTTGGCCTTCTTGTGCGTTCGCTATGGTTTTCCCGGAAAGAGTTGGCTGCAGGGCTTGTTACTCGTTCCACTTGTCATGCCGCCCTTTGTTGGAGCAATAGGCTTGAAGCAGGTCTTCGCACGCTACGGCTCGCTCAACCTACTCCTGATTGATCTTCATTTGATGAACCCAGCCAACCCTGTAGACTGGTTCGGCGGAGGTTTTTGGGGAATCATAACCATCGAGGTACTCAACCTATTCCCGATCATGTACCTGAGCATCGCAGCCGCGCTCGCCAATGTTGACCCGAGTCTAGAGGAGGCAGCCGAGAGTCTGGGAGCTAAAGGCGCCACACTATTCAGGAAAATAACCTTCCCACTCACCTTCCCCGGTTTCTTCGCTGGCGCCATAATCGTGTTCATCTGGGCCTTCACAGACCTCGGAACACCCCTAATCTTCGACTTCTCAAAGACGATCCCCGCACAGATCTTCAGTATGACTCAGGACATTGAAACAAACCCCATGGGGTACGTGCTCACGATCGTAACCCTCCTGGTCTCCGTCCTCGCTCTGCTATCTGTGAAACGGTACGTTGGCCTTCGCAGTTACGAGATGATGGGACGCGGTCAACATGTGGGAAAACGCGAAACCGACCTGAAAGGATGGAAAGCCGCTGCCGCTTCAACATTTCTCATACTCATAGTACTTCTCGCGTTGATCCCTCAGATCTCGGTGATCTTGACGTCATTAGCGGGCCAATGGTTCCAGACGATTTTGCCCACACAATACACAACACAGTATTTTGAAACCTTGGTGACTCACCCCGTCGCAGGGCCAAGCATTGTTAACAGTCTGTTCTACAGCGGCCTCAGCACCATCATCGATATTTCATTAGGCTTCATTATTGCCTACATGCTTGCGCGTCGCAGATTCCCCGGCCGCGACATACTCGACTCCGTCGCCATGATGCCATTCGCAATCCCAGGCGTCGTCATAGCCTTCGGATACTTGGCCGCCTTCTCGCGAACACCACTCAACGCCTTCATCAACCCAGTCCCATTATTGGTAATCAGCTACGCTGTCAGGCGATTGCCGTACACCTTACGAGCCGCCTACGCGGGTTTCCAGCAGACAAGCGTCTACTTAGAAGAGGCGGCAATGAACCTGGGTGCCTCACCCATCAGAACCATGAGGGCAATCACCCTCCCACTAATAATGGCAAACGTGGTCGCAGGCGGAGTTCTCGCCTTCTCGGGAGCCATGATGGAGGTCAGCGACAGTCTGATTCTCGCTCCCCAAGATCAGTATTTCCCAATGACCAAGGCAATTTACGCATTGAACCTGCGATTGACAGACGGCGCCTACGTCGCCAGCGCACTTGGCGTTGTGGGGATAATTGTTGTGGCAACATGTTTCTTCATCGCTAATCGGTTGCTAGGAAGAAGCATGGGTGAGCTATTCAGAGCAGGAGGATAGGACTCGCTTTCCATAGCGGAAGAACTGAAAGTCACTATCACCCAGGACTCCATTGGAAATCAAGCTACAACCAGTTGACCAGTCGAACCAAACTCACAAACGAGGAAATTCAGTTTCAAGAACAAATGGGCACTCTTATATTCAGACAACACCGCACCTTCGTTTGCGGTGAATTATACCGTTGAGAAAAATCCTACTATCGATAGTAATAGCTTTGCTACTGATCTCGTCTATTCAACCACTTGTTCCACAAGTTCGAGCTGCAAATAGAGTGCTGAAAATCATTTCGCCTCACCCCGAAAACATCAGGAATGAATTCGCGGCTGCTTTCAAGGCTTGGTATCAGCAGAAATACAATGAGGCTATAGATATTCAGTGGCCGGATTTCGGCGGCACATCGGGTGACGTCAAATACATTGAATCACAGTTCAAAACCAATTCGAGCGGCATCGGCCTGGATTTGATGTTTGGCGGCGGCGTCGACCCATTCATCAAGATCGCTTCAGAAGGCTACTTTGCTCCCTACAAGCTACCCGACTCAATCCTCACCCCGATCCCCAAGGACCTCTCGGGAATCCCCATGTATGACTCCAACTACATGTGGTACGGCGCGGCCCTGTCCGGTTTCGGAATCATGTACAACAAACCCGTTCTCCAGAAACTCGGCCTACCCGAACCGAAAACCTGGACCGACCTAACGACGTATGCCGCGAAAGGATGGGTAAGTGCAGCAGACACTCGCCAAAGCGGAAGCACCCACATGGCGTACGAGATAATGCTACAAGGCTATGGTTGGGACAAAGGCTGGCAAGTCGTAACAGAAATTGGCGCGAATACGAAGTCGTTCCCTCAATCATCGGGTACCGTCCCCGGGACAGTCTCCTCAGGTGACGTCGCTTATGGTCTAGCCATCGATTTCTACGCGTGGGCTGAGATCGCAAAGAACGGCGCCGACAAGATTGGCTACGTAATGCCAGACGGACTGACGGTCATCAACCCCGACTCCATAGCAATCATCAAGGGCGCACCCAACATGGACCTAGCGCAGAGATTCGAAGAATTCGTCTTATCCGAGACAGGACAGACATTATGGATGCTTCCAGCAGGCGCCTCCGGAGGCCCACAGAAGAGCACGCTGGGAAGAATGAGTGTTCTTCCGGGTCTGTACGGTAAGTTAGGTTCAGCGTCCATCGTACCAGTCAATCCATTCAACCTCAAGGGCACTCTCAAGTACGACCCGAACACAGGTTCAGCGCACTTCAGCGTCCTCAACGACATGATCGGGTCAATGATCATCGATCAACACGACGCACTGGTCGCTTCTTGGGACTCAATCAATGCAGCATCAAAAACTCCCGGCGTCACCGATGCTAGCCTGAGCGCCGCGACCGCAGCATTGGGCGCAGCACCGATTACTCAGCAACAGGCCGACGACTACGGAGCCAAATGGCAAGACCAAGTCTTCAGGAACCAACAGATCACGGCTTGGCGCCAGTTCGCCACAATCAAATACGGCAACGCAACCAACCTCGCCAACAAAGCAGTAAGCGATGCTCAGGCTGCACAAGCAGCAGCTGCCGCAGCAGCGGCTCAGCAACAGCAGTTGATGTACACTGGCGGCGGCATAGTGGTCATCATCCTGATCGCTGCCGGCGTGTACATGATGATGAAACGTCGGAAAGAAGCTGCAGAAGTCAAAAAGTAAACCCCAATCCGGGAGGGTCGAAAATCCCTCCTCCTGTTTTCCTTACATCTCAAGTATGCGTAGAGGCTTCAGCGTGCAATCTGTCAATCAATTCCTTTGTTGTCTTGGAAATCTCAGTGCAAGTGTAATCCAAGAACGGACTTGGATGTTTTGGATAATACGCAAACACGGGCTTACCCCGCTCGTGTGCAAAAAGCATCTCAGAGACGACGCCTGCCGCGGGGAATGGGAGAAAAGCAACGATCATGTCGCTCTGCGCAATCAGATGATGATCTAACCTGACGGTCTGAATGTTGATGCTCTTACGAGCGTCCTCGATCTCGCCAATGGGGCAAGTTAGAGTCTTCGTCCCAGATGAGTAATCCAATCGGATGGTCAGAGTCTCTTTTGGCTGGGACTTTTGCACTCTCGCTCTCTCTAACTCCTTCTCCAACTCAATGTTGAGATACGGGTCCTTAATCGTGTACGGATCAAAAATCACCAAATCCTTCTCCAATTGCTTCATGACACTCTGAGCTTCAGCGATCTGCTCCTGAGTTGCGTCGGTCATGGGGTAACTGAAGTATGCTCTCCTCTTGGTTCGATTCACAACCAAATCGTAAAATGCGTCGGACTTGTGATCGCTCGGAATCACGAAGTAGTTGAGCATCTTGTTGACCTGCCTCGCCATCTGCCGTGTCTCACGAATCTCCAGTTCACGCCAGTCGGCCAAGTCTTTCAACGTGAAGCCGAAAGGTTGCCACTGTGCTTGACCCCTAAGCTCCAACTGTGTCGGCAGCAGGTCGCTTACGATCGTGATGAAAAGATCAGGATCAAGCAGCTTGACATCTGATGGTCTAAGTCCGAAGATGGTTTCGCCCTTCCACTTGAACGTCGCCGGAGAACTAACAAACGTGTACTTGAATCTCGCCGCCTGTTGAACTATCGATTCAATCGCAGATTCCCGATATCTGGCTCGTCTATCCTCATCGAGGTCAAGAACAGTTGAATCCGTTAAGTGAATCCCGTCACGGGCCGCGTGTTTGTAGATCTCATCCCGCAACCGTACGTGGTGGATCTCATCTTTGGCTTTCGGGAATTTTTCTGCGAAGACCTTGTGCAGATATTGATCTCGTCCGTGACCGGCACAGCCGGTGACCAGCACTATGAATGGTTTGGTTTCATCCGGCAAAGGAAATCAGGACAAGCACGTGTGTCGGGCTCTAAAAGCTCTTGTAGGCTAAAAGACGTCGCCCTGTTCCTTCATTTTCAAATCCTCGTAAGGAACAGCCATCCGTCTGTAAAATTCGCTTGCGAGATTGCTGAAGACGCCGGCAGCCAGCGCGATCTTCCAATACTTATCCTGCGGAATCAAAGCCAACGTGAGTTTTGTACTAATGTAATTCAAAATGCCCGCTCGCTCGGCCTCATCCTTGCCAAGCTTGCTTGCCTCCCGCGCAAGACCGTCAATCAACGGATCCAGAGTCTTCCTTTGTTCTCGACTAATGTACGGCATCTAACCACCCAGCGTATTCTCTTCCCAGATCGCACAATAACCTTTGGGGCAACGTAAGGAAGAAATCTGAGTTGATTAATGTATTATGGCGTCGAACCTTGTATTCTCCCCCCGCAACAGGATACCCAAAGTGTCCCATATGCGGTAGCTGTCTTCAATGGTCGTATGGGAGATGGTTCTGTTTTTTCTGCAGAATCTACCGCTAGCAGCAAGAGTCTTGGTTTGGTTCGTAGTAAGAAAGCGGCATCGGACCGTCACAAGTCGGCCAGGCGAATTAGTTTGATTAATTGGATTGAGATCGCCACACTCCTCTAGCTCCAACGAAGACAGACTGGAAAAACCGGTCCTTGAATGGAGTGACAGTCACGCCTTTCGCTTTCCCCGAAGAATGCAGAAACTTTCCATCACCAATGAATATTCCAACGTGAGTTATTCCACTGCTCTTGTTCGAGAAGAACAGCAGATCTGCAGGCTCCAAGTCATCAACTCCGATTGGTCGACCGATTTGGAATTGTTGATCGGCATCGCGAGGCAAATTCACGCCGTTCAGATTGAAAGTCAGTTGAACCATTCCAGAGCAGTCGAAACCAAGCGGGGTCGTTCCACCCCACAAGTATGGGACGCCAAGAAAGCGCTTCGAAGTCTCAACAACCCTCCTCCGAGAGGTTAATGGGTACTGGAATTCTCCGTCTCGCACTACCACACATTCCTTCGTAACCCAACCTAGTCTCCGGTCCGGGAGTCTCACTCTAAAGCGGTGACTTTCCTCAGCAACCAGCTCGAGTCGGGTTCCCAATGTGACAGTTAGGCTCTCACGAGGTTCACCGAAACGCTCCAAGTAGACAACCCCAACATTACTCGTCACAAGAGCAATCTGCCCTCGCGTCGCGTATCGGGGCTCGTGAAGTTTCAATCGTCTTATCGCTGAGGCTTCGATCCAACCCTTGTATGCATCCGGCGTTGTGACCCACAGCCAGTTCTTCCTGCCCTTGCCGACTACGAGAGGAGTCCCAAGGATTACCTGTGTGACGCGTTCAGATCTTGCGTTTGTCATGGCGTGAAGGTCGGTAACGGGCTTCGTAACAACCGCTTCACTGTATGAATTCACCTTCACGTCGCTGTCGCTCCTCTTCACAACGTCTTTGAGGCCGCAATTACTAGGTCTTGCGCTGAAGAATAAGATGAGAGAAGCATCGATTAACGCTTTGGCCGGAGTCGAAGAAGACGTTCATAGAATCACCGGCCGCGCGTCTGGAAGCTTCGGCGTTTCTGTGGAAGCGCTGCAAAGTGATTTCTCATTCTTCTACAATGAGCACATGTTGTGTCCTGCAGCGAGCACAATCAAGATCCACATTTTACTAGAACTCTTTAACCAGGTGCGAGCCGGCGAACACGGTCTCGATGATCTTGTTGAGCTTCCTTCGAGGAAGGCCTCCGAAGGGGCTTGGAGTGCAACGGCAAGCGGTGTCTTGAAGGAACTGGAATCTGTCAGACGGATCTCGTTGAAGGACGCCGCTACTCTGATGATCATTGTAAGCGACAATATTGCCGCCAACCTCCTAATCGATCTACTAGGCATGGATAGAATCCAAGAAACAATTCAGGAGTTAGGGTTGAAGAACACGAAATTGACGCGCAAGATGATGGATCTAGAATCATCCCGTAAAGGAATGGAGAACGTCTCCACACCGCACGAACTCATGCTCACCATGAAGAATATTGCCGGGGCTCGGTTTCTCGATAGTCAGAGTTCTGAAATGGTTTTAGATTTACTATCTAAGACTCAGGATATGTTCGGATTGAGAAGACTCATACCTGCAGATGTTAGAATGGAGCATAAGACCGGCGAATTCTTCAGTGTGTGTAATGATGCTGGAATCGTTCGTGTTCCCGGGAATCCGTTCATCATCTCTATAATGTCAAAGGATGTCGACCTGGTACAAGGTTGGGACACCGTCGCAGAGTTGGGTAGACTATTCTACGATCGTCTGAGTGCAAGCAGACGAGAGGTTGACAAATGAGGATTTCGCGGATCGAACCGATCCCAATTCAAATTCCTCTGAAGGCCCCTTTCACCACCGCTAAAGCGAGGCAGACGGTGGCCCGAGTCGTTCTCATTAAGCTCCAGACCGATAAAGGAATCATAGGTATAGGAGAATGTGACCCAAGACCGCATATAACCGGCGAAACCATTGGGTCAGCTCTTATTGCAATTCGAGATTATCTGGCACCTGCTCTGGCCTCGTTTGAACTCTCTGAGATTAGCGATATCGCGAAGATATGTGACCGGATGGACGAGGTGCTCGTCTCCAATCCGTCTGCCAAGGATGGAATCGATATTGCAGTGCACGATGCCCTTGGTAAGGCGAAGGGGATTCCCGCTTACTCGTTGCTTGGGCCGAAAGAACGTGGAGTAGTAACAAGCTGTGGGTTCAGTGACTTGGGCACTTTGGCTGACGCTGAGAAAGATGCACGGGCATATCGCGAACTTGAGGGTAATGCGTTCAAGATTAAGGTTGGTCCGAGCTGGGACACTGACATTAAGCGGATTCAAGCTGTGAGATCAATCCTGGGATCTAGTATCGATCTTATTGTTGATCCGAACCAAGCTTGGTCCGTCGAGCAGTCAATTAGAATCCTCAAGAATTTTGGGAATCAATTCGCCGTGTGTGAACAACCTGTTCCTTGGAATGACATCGACGGATTGACTAGAATCTCGGCGGCGGTTGATGTCCCAGTTATGGCTGATGAAGCTGTCTGGTCCCCGAACGACGCCGCAGTTCTGACTCAATTGAAGGGAGCCGATATGGTTAACATCAAGCACATTAAGAGCGGCGGACTCCACCGAGCACTTGAGATCGCGCAAATCCTGGGCAAGGAAGACATATCATGCATGATTGGTAGCACAACAGAGACCGGGATAAGCTCAGCAGCCAGCGCACACTTGAGCCTCGTCTGCCCTCATTTGAAGTACTTTGACGTCGCCCCTCCAACACACTATATAGTCGAAGACGTAGTCGAAGGCCTTGACTGGAGAGGCTGTATTGTAAAACCTAACGAAGAACCAGGCTTGGGAGTCCGACTGAAGGAAGAGACCGCGCGTAAATACGCAATCTAGAAGCACTGCCGCTTCTTGCTTGCAAGTTCCTCCAGAGTCCTGCAAATTCTTCGACTCACAAGCCTTAAAACTGTACTAGTCGAGCCACTCGGTTACAGAGTTATGGAAATTTGTCAAGTAAGGCAATTACACGAGTGCAGGCAGCAGTCATTATCGTAGTGATCGTCGCAGCAGTCGCAGCAGGAGCATACATGACCATCAGACCAACTGCTCCTGGACCGACGCAAACAAGCAGCTCAGCCAACGTTCCGAACCCGGACACCGTTGTCTGGGAGACTATTGGTCAACCGGACACCTTGGATCCGGCAACGGACTACGAAACCGCAGGAGCAGCTGTGATTCAGAACGTGTACGAGCAGTTGCTCTGGTTCAATGGCGCCCACGCGGACCAAGTTGTTCCATGGTTAGCGTCGAGCTTTGACCTGAGTCCTGACGGGTTAACCTACACGTTCCATATCAGAAGCGGGATAACTTTCACCGATGGGACGCCAATGGACGCGAATGCGGTCTACTTCAGCCTCGTGCGCGCCATGATCATGGACGACCCAGACGGCCCAGCGTGGGCTATGCTTCAGGTTGCACGTGGCGGACAGAACTATAGTAAACAGTACAATAACGCTGGACCAAGCGCTCCAGACGGTTATGGTGACAAGTACACTAAGAGTGAACTAGATGACTTCCTCAAAGCGAAGCCCGTCGAAATTCTCGATCCCATGACAGTCGCAGTACACCTCGAAAAAGCGTATGCGGGATGGCCATTCATCATGGCCTTCTCAGTAACGGCGATTGTGGATCCGGTCGCCATCAAAGCGCACTGGACCGCGCCGACCGACGGAACACCATACATTGATGGCGCAACCGCAGGCGATTACCACAATGAGCTAAACCCATGGCCCGCAACCAACATGATTGGAACAGGCCCATACGTGCTCAAGTCCTGGGACAAGGCATCACAAACGGTCATCATGGTCCGAAATGAGAACTACTGGGGCGGACCTCAGAAGAGAGGCCTAGCGCCAGTGAGGAACGTGCTAATCAAAGGCATTGACGACCCCAACACCAGAGTCCTCGACTGCAAGGCAGGCACAGCGGACATATGCGCAATCTCTGTCACTGGCGGACTCGTCTTCCAATTCATAGACCAGAACACCTGGTTCAGCCAACACAAAATCGTCACCGTAAGTTCTGACTACACCGCGTTCCCCAAGCAGGGCTTATGGCCTCAATTCGCAACAGACTTCATCGGCTTCAACCAGAAGATTCGCGGAGCTGACAGGAAGCCTCAGGCCTTTCAACCGTTCGCGGATGTACGAATTCGTAAGGCCTTCACGCTCTCCTTCAACAGAACCGCATACATACACGACGTCCTGCAAGACTTTGCATTACCTGCCACACAGATTCTGCCCCCAGGAATGTTCGGATACGACCCAACCATTCAACCCACCCCATATGACCCGGCAACAGCGAAGCAACTTCTAATCGACGCTGGCAAGAACCCAATCAGTCCCGACAACGCCTTCGATCCCAAGCATCCCCAGACGGTTGAGGTCTCGTACAACTTGGGTAGTCGAGGACGTGAAGTTTCAGCCACAATCATAGCTAACACTATCAACAGCTTCTCCTCAGATACAGGTCTCTACGCCAGCGTCGTTGGTCTGGCGTGGCCGCAATTCCTAGCCTCAGTGAGAGCACGACAATCGCAATTGTTCTTCTTGGGCTGGATTGTGGATTACGTTGACCCAGATGACTTCTTGGTGCCCTTCGCTCATGGCACCGCAGGAACTTTCGCTATCCGAATGGGTTACAACAACCCTAACGTCACCAAGCTCATCGACGAACAACCATCAATTACAGACAAGGCACGGCGACTGCAGGTAATCACTCAGATTGAACACATGGTCAACGATGATTGGGCGTTCCTCTGGACAGATTTCGGAAGCGCCTACTCGCTCGAAAGATCATGGGTCCATGAACGCGCCAACGCATCCGTGGCTTCTGGAGTCGAAACATACAACTCAGCAGTCTATGGTTTCTACTTCTACGAAATCACGAAAGGCGCTATGATGTCACCGCCCTCCGGAACAGTTCAGCCATCATTCCTCAGTCTGATTCAACTGCCTGCAACAAGCTCCTTCATACCGAAGAAGAGCTTCTAAGAAAAAGGGGCAAAACTAGCCCCTTCCCATACTTTTTCTCGCAGTTCGCACAGTCCCAAATCTAGGCAAGCCAGATTACGAGGGTGCTTAATTTTGTATACGAAATTCCGGAATTGTATACAACCCCAACTTCCGAATGATTAGGTCTTCTGATTCGAAAGCGACAAATAGACACCAGCCTAGACACCGCTTGGAAGCCTCACCATGGTTCAGAAACCGCCAGTTCTCAAGAAAGGCGACATGATTCGTGCCGTGGCACCAGCGAGCACCGAACGAGACCTTACCAAACTGAACAAGGGCCTCGCTAAACTCCGGGAGCTTGGATTCGAAGTTTCGCTTGGAGATTGCGTTAGAAAGCTTCGCACTTGGGGTTACCTGTCAGGTACGGATGAAGAACGCGTAGCGGAGTTGAACGAAGCCTTCAGAGATGATGATGTCGACGCTATCTTCTGTGTGAGGGGAGGATACGGGACGCCGAGAATTCTTCCTTACCTAGATTATGACTTGATAAGGTCGAACCCCAAGATCTTCATTGGATACAGCGACATCACAACACTTCACATTGCCATGAACCAGAAATCGGATCTAGTAACCTTTCATGGACCGATGATTGCATCTGAGATGGGCTCAGAGTTCACGGATTACACTCAGAAATGGTTACTTCGAGCCATCACAACAACCGAACCGTTAGGAGAGATTACAAACCCAGTCGATGGACCAATGATCAAGACGATCAAAGACGGAAAGGCTTCTGGGATATTGGTAGGGGGAAACCTTTCGCTCATGGTGAAAACTCTGGGAACCCCATATGAGATCGACACGAAGAACAAGCTGCTTTTAATCGAGGACACAGAGGATCCACCGTACAGAATCGATCGTAACCTAACTCACCTCTGGTTGGCGAACAAGCTTCAAGAAGCCGCGGGCATAATCGTAGGGGAAATCACGTTATGCGAGCCGAGCAGCAAGGAACCCTCCTTGAATCTTTGGGATGTACTCAAAGATCGAATTGGCTCCACGGGGAAACCGGCGATGTACGGTCTCTGCTTTGGCCACGGAACCCACCACCTAACGCTTCCCATCGGAGTTCAAGCCTCGTTTGATGCTGCTCAAGGGAAACTGTGGGTAGACGAGAGCTGTACCAGTGCCTGAATTCCGTAGGGCATTGTCCCATATTGCGTCGTCTCGCTCTAACCCAGACCGGCTGAATCCCTCCACGTTCAGCAATGCCTGTCTCAGTGGGGCTTTTTACGGGTCGTAACCTGTAATTTCTTTTTGTTCTTAGAAACTATTTTGTTTGATTCTACTTTCTAAAGCGTTAAACCGAACCTGAGCTATCCTCTCGGTTACGGAGTTTTAGGAAAATTTGTCTAAGAAAGCAATTACTCGAGTGCAGGCAGCAGTTATTATCGTAGTGATCGTCGCAGCAGTCGCAGCAGGAGCCTACATGGCTACGTCCAATATACCGAAGGGGGGGCCCACAGCAACCTCACAAGCTGTGCCTAACCCAGACACAATCACCTATGAAACATTCGGTCAACCAGACACGTTAGATCCGGCCACCGACTATGAAACCTCGGGGGGCGCGATTATTCAAAACGTCTACGAGCCTTTGGTGTTCTTCAACGGTGCCAAAGCTGACTCAGTCATTCCATGGTTAGCGCAAAGTTACGACCTGAGTGCTGATGGGATGACATACACATTCCACTTGCGAACGGGCATCAAGTTTACTGATGGAACACCCGTGGACGCGAACGCAGCGTGGTTCAGCTTGATGCGTGTTCTCATCATGGATGACCCGGATGGTCCTGCTTGGACGATGCTTCAGATAATTCGCGGCGGACAGAACTACAGTAAGTCCTACAATAACGCTGGACCAAGCGCTCCAGACGGTTATGGTGACAAGTATACGAAAGTGGAACTTGATGACTTCCTGAACGCTAAACCAGTTGAAGTCATCGACCCGCAGACCCTCGCCGTACACCTTGAAGCCCCCTATGCCGGATGGCTCTTCGTCATGGCCTTCTCTGTCGGATCAGTCGTAAGTCCAACCGCCTTCAAACAACATTGGACCGCACCAACAGACGGAACACCTTACATTGAAGGTATCACGTGTGGCGACTACCACAACGAATTGAACCTCTGGCCAGCAAGCAACATGCTTGGCACTGGACCCTACATGCTCAAGTCCTGGGATAAGGCAACTCAGACGGTCATCTTGGTTCGGAACGAGAACTACTGGGGTGGACCACTACACCGCGGAATAGCCCCGGTACCTAACGTTGTCATCCATGGTATTGACGATGCCAACACGAGGTTGCTCGACTTCAAAACCGGAACGGCAGACATTGCAGCCATCCCAGTTACAGGTGGCCTGATCTTCCAGTTCATCGACAAGGACAAGTGGTTCAGTCAAGGTAAAATGATCCCATTGAGCCCGGACGTCCAAGCGTTCCCACAATGTCCCCCATCTCAACCAGTCCAAGGCAAATGCCTCTTCCCCCAGTTTATCCTAGACTACATAGGATTCAACGAGAAGCTCAATGGGCCAGACAGGAAGCCGCAGGCCTTCCAACCCTTCGCAGATGTAAGGATTAGGAAAGCCTTTACACTGTCCTTCAACAGAACCGCCTACATACACGAGGTTGTACAGGATTTCGCATTCCCGGCGTCACAGATCATTCCGCCAGGGATGTTCGGCTATGACCCAAGCATACAACCCACTCCATACGACCCGGCCACCGCTAAGAAACTACTGATGGATGCTGGAGCTAACCCCATCAAACCGGAAAACGCCTTTAGTCCAAAGAACCCACAGACCATTGAGTTCTCATACAACCTAGGCAACTTGGTCCGTGAGACTGCGGCTACAGTTCTGGCTAACACGGTAAACAACTTTGCTTCCGATACAGGTCTTTATGCCCGAGTTACAGGAATGGCTTGGCCTCAGTTCCTTGCTGCGCAACGAGCAAAGCAGTTGGCCGTGTACTTCATTGGTTGGGTCGTCGACTATGTTGACCCAGACGACTTCCTCGTACCCTTCGCTCGAAGCAGTGGAACCTTGGCACTCAGAATAGGATACAATAACCCAGCTGTTGACAAACTCGTCGACCAACAGGCAAAGATCAGCGACGCAACCCAGCGACTTGCCGTGATCAAGCAGATTCAAACAATGGTTAACGACGACTACGCGTATGCTTGGAGAACATTCGGTACTAGCTGGTCCCTTTCAAGGTCTTGGCTCCATGAGCGTGCAAACGCGTCCATAGCCTCCAGTCTCCAGACGAACAACCCAGCGTTGTATGGCTTCTACTTCTCAGAAATAACGAAAGGCGCACAGATGGCGCCTCCCTCAACGCAATCAGCAGAACCAAGCTTCCTAAGCCTAATTCAACTGCCTGCAATAAGCTCCTTCATAATGAAGAAGAGCTTCTAAAGGGACCGCAAGAACCGGTCCCTCTCCCAACTTTTTTCGAAACCCAGTCAAGTCAGAAAATTGACTACAACGGATCACATATCTTCTGAACTGCGTCTCGACTATCCTTGACTCGATTTGAAGCCAAAGCAACACCGATCCTATCTTGAAAGCGCTTTTCCATAGAAAGATCTCCTACGGCCTGATTCGTCATTATCGAGAAAACAAGAGATACGCCGTCAAGTGAGTTCACATACCCCGACAGAGTAGATGCACTCTCCAGCGTCCCAGTCTTGGCCCTCAGATTTCTCGCAGTCCTGGTTCCCTTCATTCTCTTCCGCAAAGTTCCATAGCTTCTGTCTCCTCCGGCGACCGGAAGTGAGTCTACGAAATGTTTCTCTCGCCGCATGGCGCGAAGCACTGTTGTAATCACTTGCGGCGTCACAAGGTTATATCGTGAAAGCCCAGAGCCATCAGCAATTCTATACGGCCCACGAATTTGGAGCTTCTTCAGAAAGCTTTGAACCAGCTTCAAGCCAACTTCCCAAGAACCATCGTCCCGCTTGACAGCTCCGATTGTCTTGAGCAGCTGCTCTACATAGAAATTGTCACTTACCTTGTTCAGACTACGAACAATGCTTGACAATGGAACGGATCGATTCCGAAGAAGAATATGTAAGCGTCGAACATCCTCTTTGGGTTCTTTTCGTCTTACATATCCTTGAACTCGAACGCCTTTAGAACCTAGAACATCACGCAGCACGTAACCCGTGTACAATCCGGGATCATCAATCGTCATGAATTTCACAACACGTCCGTGCTTCAGAGGCACCGAACCAGCAACGACAATTTCATTCTCACCTCGAACCCGATTGAAGGATATGTGTTCTTCGTCCCATGTCTCCCCGTTATCGCATGATTATCTATCATCATGAATGTCAGAAAGCACATGTTTTTTCTCTTCAATCATTGTCGCGGCCACCTAGATCTGAGACGTTCTAGGAGGTTCACAGAGGAACAAATATCACTTGGCTTGGATTCCTATCAGTGAATGTTCCTCAGGGTGCGAAGTATTGGTTGATGACTTGATTTCACTTCTCGAAGACCTTGTGAAGATTCCGAGCGTATGTGGTGAAGAGCGGAAGATTGCCGAATTCATTGCTGACTGGCTCAGGAAGAGCAATTTGCCAGCTGAGTTGCTAGAGGCGAAACCTGGCAGACCGAACGTCGTATCCGTACTCAAAGGAAGTGAACGTGGTCCGAGGATTCTACTCAACGGACATATGGATACAGTTGACGTGGGACGGGATTGGATTCATGATCCCTTCGGAGCAGAGATCGAAGAAGGGAAGATGTACGGTCGTGGCACGGTTGACATGAAGTCAGGTCTTGCATCGATTCTCTGGGCGGCAGCAACTTGCAGGGAGGAGGGCCTACCTAAGAAGGGTGAACTCGTTGTGACGGCCGTCGTAGATGAGGAGGCATTTGATTGGGGAACATACGCACTCGTCCAGAAAGGAATCACGAAGAACGTAGACTTCGCTATGATTTCCGAGTCAACTGATCTGAGCGTTGTGACTTCGCATCGAGGGCGGGTGGTCTTCGAGGTTGAAATCCGCGGCAAAGCGGCTCACTCGCAGTGGCCAGATCACGGAGTGAATGCGATTGAGAAGGCTGCGCTTCTTGTCAACGCGTTCTCGAAACTTGGCGGTCCACGCCATTCGAAAATGGGCGGATCGACGAGTAATACGCTGAAGATTGAAGGTGGACAAGAGCAAGTAATGCTGGTCCCAGACCGATGCCGTCTGGTCATCGACCGATGCCTAGTACCCGGTTACAGCTCGATTGAAGCATTGGCCGATCTAAGACGGCTCATACCGGATTTGGGAATTGATGCTGAGGCTAGGCTGGTCGCTCGTGAAACACCCTTTTGTGAAGCCTTCGAGATTCCGGACAATCATCCATACGTTCAGACAGTCGTGAAGGCCGCAGCCAAAGTTCTAGGGAAGACCCCTGAGATCGATTTCCATGGTGGACCATGCGACTCCTGCATCCTGGTGAATCAAGGCAAGGTTCCCACGATAGAGTTTGGTCCAACCGGCGGCAGAGTACACGAATCGGATGAATACGTTGAGATCGAATCGGTGAAAAAAACAGCCGCAGTCTACCTCGAGATCATAAGGAGTGTCTTATCCTAATCGGTTGACAACCAATACGACTAATAGCTGACTACGCCGGGAGAAATAGAGCTGGTTCTATTGAGTTCCTATGACAATTATTCTCTGAGGTTCAGAGAACATCTGACCATCAAAGATGATTCGCTCAGGATGGATGGTTATTCCTGCGAGAAACTCGCAGAAGAATACGGGACGCCCCTTTACGTTCTGAGCGAGAATCGGATTCGACACAACTTCCGCAATCTCCACGGAGAACTGAGTAGAGCATATCGTAATGTGCTTGTTTGTCCGGCTTACAAAGCCAATTCGCACCTAGCGGTGAGCAGAATCTACCAGACGGAAGGAGCGGGCGCCGAAGTTGTTTCCCCGGCAGAACTGAGAATCGCTCTTGAGACCGGAGTACCTCCGAAAAAGATCGTGTATAATGGGCCCGTGAAGAAGACCGCTGACCTTGAGTTCGCAATATCATCCGACGTTGGTTTGATCAATGCCGATTCTCTCCCGGAAATTGAACGTATGCATGAAGCCGCAGAGTGCGTTCAGAAAACATGCAATGTCGGAATCAGAATTAACTTGGGCGTCCATCCCGATACGCATCCTCATCTTGCGACGGCGCAGAGGGAACACAAGTTCGGCGTTTGGATTGACGATGCGGTCGCAGCATACGAGAATACAGCCAAATGGTCAGATCTGAGCATAGTTGGGATGCACTGCCATATAGGCTCGAACATCACTCAACCAAAAGTCTTCCATGAAACTGCCGCAACAATGTTCAAACTCGCGAAGCAAGTAAACGAAAAACTCGATGTGCAACTAACCAAGATCGATTTGGGCGGAGGCTTAGGCTTCCCATACGAGGCTAATTCACCGACCTTAGCCCACCGTGATTTCGCATCCGCCATCTTAACTGATAACAAGAATCTGCTAGAGGAGCTCGGAAATCCTACAGTCATCTTCGAACCGGGGAGAGCGATCATCGCGGATGCAGGTATCTTGTTAACGAGAGTGGAAGTTGTCAAAAAGCAAGGTGGTGTCAACTGGGCGATTGTGGATGCTGGCATGAATACGTTCATCAGGCCAGTACTTTATGGAGCCAAGCACCAAGTTGTCGCCGTGAACAAAGCATCCAGGCTAGCCGGCAAGTCTTATGATCTCGGTGGTCCCTGCTGTGAATCTGGGGACATCATAGCAAAAGACACTCTTCTGGCTGAATTAGAGCGAGGGGATCTCTTGGCCGTGCTGGATGTGGGCGCGTACGGGTTTACCATGTCAAGCAATTATAATGGACAACCACGACCCGCAGTTGTTCTAGTGAGCAATGGGAAGAGTCAGTTAATCAGGCGGCGCGAAGGTTACGAAGATCTTGTGGCTGGAGAGACAATTCCACCCCATCTGACTATCAAATAAGCGTCGTTAGAATAGCAGTCTGACTTGCCGTATCAGGGAGAGGTAGTCGCCCGTAGCAAGGTAAAGCAGGGCAATCACTATCGGTATGTGCCGCTCCAACTTGCTTTTTGGAAGGCGCATGGTTGCTCTCTCCATAAGTGTAGATGTGTAGTACATCAACACTGATATAAATTTGACCTCGCCCCTCAACATATTTGCATGATGCCTACATGTGAAACTCTGCCGAGAATTTGCATCGAGGTTGCAACAGCTTACCCGATGCCGATGGGGACTGCATTACCTGCATTGATGGAACTCGGTTAATAGTAGCTTCAAAGGACGTTAGGGTAACTCTTCACAGTGATCAGTTTTGGAGGTCGGTGCGTTCGAAGCAATCCGAACGTTGCGAAGTATGCGTAAACTGAAACCTGATCCCGTTGAGCCGGAGAAAATCCATCAGATCCTCGAAGCAGCGGGCAAGGCGCCGTCTGGTGGTAACTCACAACAATGGGAATTCATTGTGATAACGGACCCTTCCACCAAGAAACAGCTCCGGGACCTTACGGTTCAAGGACTTGAGACATACGCCAAATCGAATCTGAGGATTCCCAAACAATCAGTCTCCGAATTCCTATCCCCCGCCAATCCTGTGACTCGGATGGCTCAAGAAATCGACAAGATTCCTGTTCTAATTCTAGTCTGTCTCAACATGAAACGGGCGAGGCGACTCACGGATGAATGGGCATGGTTAGAGGAGCAATCAAATTGGGCATCGGTCTTTCCAGCCGTACAAAACATGCTCTTGGCGGCTCGCGCTCTCGGACTGGGTACAGCGGTTTCGATCTTCCCACTATTTCGAATCACCGAGCTGAGAAGGTTGCTCAAGCTTCCAGATTTCGTCAAGCCCGGCATACTCGTCTACGTCGGCCATCCAACAGCACGCTTCAGTGAACCTAAACGTCTACCCATCGAGACATTCATCCACGAGAATGCCTGGTAACACACATCAGGAGCTACCAAAGGCAATTTCAAACCCACGTATTCCAAAAGCTATTTCTTGACTACGCGACAAGACACACGTGGTTCGGTTGAGCTTGTCCGAGAGTCTGGCGGGGTTCAGAAAGTACCGGGAGAGGATGAACGAGAAGATCTTGGCTTCCGGGAATCTACAAATCCGACGATTCTTCAACCTGGACACCCGAGCCTATGAGAGAGGCGCGCTTCCCGCGAAGACCAAGGAATTGCTGGGTCTGGTGGCGTCCATGGTCCTCAGATGCGATGATTGCGTTACCTACCATATTGTGCGCTGCGTGGAGGAAGGTGTAACGGACGCGGAGTTTTTCGATGCCTTCAATGTGGCCTTGGTGGTTGGGGGATCGATAACGATTCCGCACTTGAGACGGGCGGTTGAACGGCTTGAGCAGTGTCGAGGATTGAAGATGGCATCTCGGCGGAGTAGCTGAGCTTGCCCCGGCGGGTCACTTGATAATTGATTCTAGCGGGACGAAAGTCTGAGTGTCCTTGACTTCGCTGAATTTGGCGATTCGATCCACTATTGTTGCCACGCGTTGAGGCGGCGGGTTGACGAAGCTCTTCTCTACCTCTAGCTCTACAAGGAGGTCGGATTTGCCGAATAATAGATGTGTTGCTAAGGCCTCTGGTATTTCGAGAATCTTGTTCATCAGAACTCTCTCTTTGCCCGCTTCACTTTGAACGAAAACGAAACTCTTGGTCACGGGGCGGTCTGAACGAGTTGGAGTTGCACGGTAGTGGGAGTCTATTGGGATGATTGTGCTGGTGTCCTTTATTCCCCCGGCTTTCCTCACCTTCTCAACGACTATCTCAGCCACTTTCTGTCTGGGATCCAGTTCGGTTTCTTCGGATTCGATTGCGACGAGTAGGTCGAATTTTCCGGTTATGAGATATATCTCGCGGACTTCGGGCAGACCCTTGACCCTGTCCAGTATCTCCTTTTCCATGCCCGGTCTCGTCTTTACGAGTATGAAGCTTCTCAAATCAGCCACAAATCCTGATTGAAATCGCGGCACTTTTGGCTTGGCGTCATATAAGGTTTGGACAATTGTTCCGTGTTTTGGTTTCATGCTTGGAGAACAATCTCATAGCTTAAAGCCTCTAGATCTCGAATTTCCGGGTTATTCGGGGTACATGGTTGCGAATTGTGCTGGGGATTACTGGTGCTTCAGGCGTTGTCTACGGGGTAAGGCTCGCTGAGGAAATTAAGAAGGCTCAAAACGAGTTAGTCATAGTAGTCTCCGACGCCGCAAAGAAAGTACTCGCCTCCGAACTCCCCAACGGCCTGAATCAGCTATCAAACTGTGGAACGGTCCTATCGGAACATGATCTTGAAGCAGCCGTATCCTCCGGGTCGAGTAGGTTTGATGCTACCGTCATTTGTCCCTGCTCAATGAAGACCCTTTCCGCAATCGCAAACGGATACGCCTACAATCTGATCTGTAGAAATGCGGACGTCTCGATTAAGGAGGGTCGGAAGCTTGTACTTGTTGTTCGCGAGATGCCTCTGAGTCCCATTCATCTAGAGAATATGCTTAAGCTTGCAAGATTGGGCGTCGTTATTCTTCCCGCAGCCCCTGGCTTCTACCACAAACCGGAGACAATCGATGACCTCGTTAACCATGTAGTAGGGAAAGTGCTGGACACGCTAGGAGTTGAGTCGAATCTTTTCAGAAGGTGGCGTTCCTGAGCTTCAGAAAATGGATTGATAGGCTCAAAGCCTGAGAGTAAATGGAGACAACTCGTCGTCGGAAGTATTAGACTGAAGCCACAGTTCACGCCATGGTTGAGATCATTCGATCTTCATGAGCTTCGTTGCCAAGACGCCGCCGATTAGATAGAGAATCAACGTGGTTATGGTCCACGTAGCAAGCAATCCTCTCGGCAGATTGATCAGGAGATACATTGACAAGATGCTCGGAATTCCCGCAATAAGAAAAATCATTCCACCGAATTGCAGGCCCTTACGAAACACATTCTTCTCGGATATTGCTCGACCCAGTTTCCATAGCCTACGGAGACGAAGACTTTGCCAAAACTGTATGATTAGCGGTTTCCCATGACTTCAGGGTTGATCGGATTCGGGGGCATTTCTCCTTTCAAGCCGGAGATCAGATTGTCGGCTGCCATCAACCCCATCCTGGTTCTTGTCATTACTGAAGCGCTTGCGATGTGCGGAGTAACAATCACGTTGCTGAGTGTCAAGAGAGGATGGTTCTGTGGAATCGGTTCTGGTTCGGTTACGTCCAGAGCGGCGAATGCTATCTCTCCGTTTCTAAGTGCATGGTATAGGGCCATGTTGTCAACAATCGGGCCTCGCGCAGTGTTCACCAGGATAGCGGTCTTCTTCATCTTGCTTAGTTCTATGGGTCCAATTAGATGATGAGTTGCCGGCGTAAGGTTCACGTGAATTGTGATGTAATCTGACTCAGCTAGGAGCCTATCAAATGAAACGTGCTCAATGCCTAACTCAGCTTCGGTAGACGTTTGTCGTCTCGGATCAAAGTAGAGCAACTTCATTCCGAAGCCCTTCGCTCGGACGGCGACAGCTGTTCCAATTCTGCCCAAACCGATGATTCCAAGAGTGGCACCGTGAATATCCTGTCCCCGAAGAATTAGAGGTCCCCAAGTCTTCCATTTCCCCTCCCTTACTTGCCTGTCCCCCTCTACGAGGCGCCTCGCCGTAGCCATCATCAGAGCGAAGGCGAAGTCGGCGGTTGTCTCTGTTAAAACATTGGGCGTATTCGTAACTAGAATGCCGCGTCTGCTGGCTTCCGGCACGTCAATGTTATCGAAACCAACAGCGTAGTTGCTGATAACACGCAGCTTCGGCGCCTTGCTCAGCAGCTCCGCATCTATTCTGTCTGTGAGAAGACACAGCAACCCTTCCACTTCACGAACTTTCTCGAGCAGCACTTCTCTGGGAGGAGGAAGCTCATCATCCCAAAGCTCAACCTCGCAGAATAAGCCAATGCGATCCATAGCCTCCTTGGGCAGTAGTCTGGTCACGTAGACCTTCGGCTTCATTGGACGTTCAACTGGCCGCTAGCGCTCGATTGGCGGCCGCGACTCCTGCTCCGTGCGGCGTCTGGTGGTCCTGTTCTGCGAGGGAACCTTCTATTGCGGCGAGGGTGGCGAAGATATCGTTCCCGCTAACGTTGCCCATGTGTCCCACTCTGAATCCCTTTCCTCGGAGCGGCCCCAATCCGCCGGCGATTACGATGCCGTATTTTTCGGCCATTGTTTTGCGAAATCGGGCATCATCTACGTTTTCGGGGTAGTATGCCACGGTGAGGGTGTTTGCTGAGACATTCTCTTCGCAGAGTAGCCTCAGGCCGATAGACTTCAGGCCAGCGCGAAACGCCGACGCTATGCGAGCGTGACGTGCGAATCTGGCATCCAAACCTTCTGAGAGTATCATTTTACAGCTTTCGTGGAGAGCGTAGAACATGTTCACGGCTGGTGTCGCGAAGTATTTCGTGGGATCCTCAAGCACCGGCATCCAGCGCTTAACGTCGCCATAATAAGTTCCGATGGGAGCCCTGCGTTGCTCCCTCGCCGCCAATGCTTTGGAGCTGAATGAAACGACGAGCATTCCCGGTGGAATAGCCAGAGCCTTCTGAGAACCAGTGAAACATACATCGATTCCCCAACTGTCTACTTGAACATCCATTCCTCCCAGTGAGCAGACCGTATCGAGCACGTAGAGTACGTTCCTGGCCTTGGCTACGGCGCCGAGTTCTTGCGCGGGATTGGCAGCGCCCGTCGATGTATCCACATGCACAGCCAGCAGAGCCTTATATTGTGTTGAGGAGAGTTTCCTTTCTACATCTGTTGGGTCGGCTGCGAATCCCCAGGGCACTTCGAGTCTATCCACATTGGCTCCAAGTGTAGCTGCGACTTCTGCGAGTCTATCCCCGAAGTAGCCGTTAGTTATGGCGAGCACCTTGTCATCTGGTTCAATTATGTTCGCTAACCCGACCTCGGCGCCGAGTGTTCCAGACCCCGCCAAAGGTAGAATCAAACCGTTCGTCTTGAAGACTTGACCTAGGGCAGTTGTAGTTTCCTTGAAGATGCTGGCGAAAAACGCGCTTACGTGTGATGTTGTTGGGCGGGCCATGGATTGGAGGACGATTGGATCGACGTTTGTGGGTCCGGGGATCATGAGGAGGTTGTGTTCGGTCATGATGAGGGATGCCTCATAACCAGCAGCTTATTCAAGAACGATTAAGTCTTTTTTCTAACAATCAATGACGAAAGACTAAGCGAGAGTTCTATGCCCCTTTGGAATCTGGTGCTCAGCGGCTATCCGGGCTCCGGGAAGACGGTTCTGGCCCGTCGTCTTGTTTCCGAGAATCCTGATTTTGTCCGGTTGAGCGTCGATGATCTGCGGGACATGTTCTTCGGACCTGTTGAGCCCCCGAAGGATGAGGAGTTCGTTTACAATTGTCTAGCGTCGCTACGTGACTTGGTTCTAAGAAGCGGACGTAGCGTTGTGATGGATTCCACGGCCCCAAGAAATGCGACCCGTGAGTTCCTTCTGAAAACTAGGGTTGAAGGGGTGATCAGGCTGGTTGTCATAATGGTTGTAGACAAGAATGAGTTAGAGGGACGCAACCGGGAACGAGGCATGTTAGGTGCTGTGGGGGCTTGGGATAGACGTTGGGAAAATCCACCGAGCAGAATGCCTCTGATGAAATTCAGAAACAATTCCTTAGCCGATTTCGAGACAAGTTACTACGTCCTAACTGACCTTCTCAAGAGCAAGGTTCACCCTTACAGGCGCAGGTTTCTTGCTAACATCTACCCGAAGATCGAGCTTGAGCTCTGAGCTAGGCACATGTGAATGCTTAGGTTTCGGGATCTAAACGCGGTCATAGATGAAGATGGAGGACAAGGGTTGGACCACGTGGGGAAGCAATGCAAGAAAAATGTCTAAACTGTGTTATACAGCGGCGCATCAGCTGTGGCAGCTGGGTGGAAATGTGCAGGTCTAAGGCATCAAATTCGAGAGATAATTAGTAGGATTCCAATCCCTATCATGAAAACGGCGAAGACTCTTTCAAGCGCGACAGACTTGAGGCGTCTAGCTGTTCGAGCTCCACCCTGAGCTCCCAATAGGATTCCGATTATGAGCGGTATTGCGTAGTCGATCCGAACATTTCCTAGCATAATGTGTGTTGAAACACTTGAGATCGAAGTGAAGATCATTGTGAGCATGGAGGTGGCGACCGCTAGGTGAATAGGCAACCCTATGATATCGGCGAGAATTGGTACTACGACTAGTCCGCCACCGATGCCTAGGAAGCCAGAGGCGAGTCCACCGAAGAAAAGTAAGGGTAAGCCAGGGTTGAGCCTAGCACTGTAGTCGAAGACATTACCCGCCGCGTCCACTATCCTTCGTTTCCAACTTGCACTTGGCCCAGATTGTTGGGCATTCTTGATAGTGTTCTCCGTGCTCTGATTCTTTGCAGCGCGAAGAGTTCGTCTAATCATTATCGTCGCCATGATGAACAATGTGATACCAAATATGATCGCTAGACTTCTTGAGCTGAAGAATTTGGTCAAGTATGCTCCTATTGCGGCTCCCGGAACGGTTGTCACGGCCGCCAATATGCCTGTCTTCCAGTCAATTCTCTTCTGCCGGAAGTAAGCTCCGGTCCCAGAGAGAGCAGTGAAGAGAACCATCATTGAACTTGTTCCAACGGCGATCCTAGATTCAAAACCGAAGACAAGAATCAGAATGGGAACCACAATTACGCCGCCTCCCACGCCCAGCATTCCTCCTAGGAAACCGGAGAAAACTCCAAGAAGACCAAGCAGGAAAGTCACGATGAAGTCCAAAGTTTCAGCGTCCTCGCAAGCATTGAAGGCCGATGGTTGAATTTGATATAAGGGTGGTATGCCATAACCACAATTGAATTGCACCACAGAAAATCCAGTGCCCACGCTTAATACAGGCCTCAACATCGAATACTTTCGGTGCCGGGGTAGCCTAGCTAGGTAAGGCGACAGAGTCCCTCAAATCGTTAGGGGACGTTGAACCTCGAGATCATCACGTAAACTGGGCCAAGATAGCTGTTGGTCCTCTGGGCCTCGTGGGTTCAAATCCCACCCCCGGCGCTCCCAACGTAACCCTAGGGGTTCTAGCTTTAGCCATCTAGCTCACCTTCTTAGCCCTATCCCACTCCTTAACCCCAATACGCAACATCCAAACTACGAAGCCAGTGAAGCTGGAAATCCCTTCATCAGCGAATAGCTTGACCCTACGTTGCTGATACTCCTTCATCAAATGCTCATACAATTCAATCGGAAGCGTCACCGACTTCTGACTCTTTGCAGGCAAGGTTTGCATCCTTCCAATGATTAACGGTTAGTAATTATTATATGAGGTAATATAAGAGGTCTACTATAACATACCTTATCTAACCATTACACCTGTAAGGCTGATTATGTGCTATGCCTATAGGATGTGCTTTATGCTATCGGGTCTGAAGGAATCGCAACGCCATGTAGAGGTAGGTCACCCGCAATTCCCCGTTTGGTGTAAGCGCTCATCTTCTTGGACAGGTCTATCAATGCCTGTCTATCACTAGGGGTTCGGTTCCCTTTTTTCGATATCAAAGCCTGATTCTTTAGGACAAGATTAGCTGGCTCTCGCTTAACCTTAAGATATGGGGCGATTTGACGAAGAACCCTGAATGCCCCTTGTGTAGCGATTTTCCAAAAATAAGTCCGTTTGTGTCCTTCTTTTGGTGGTCGTCGGGCTGTGAATACTGAACCGATACTGAACCAATCTACTCAATCTACTTGCTCAACCCCCCCAAGCCTAGCTAGACTCTCTCTGCGAACACTTACCTATGTGCTCATGCAACTTCTCGGTCAAGTCGGCAGCAAACAAGTCACTCACTACCTCACCACAAGCAGGACAACGGAATACTTTCTTTTTCTGTTGCTGCCAGCGCTGGACCAGCGACTTAATTGCGTCCTCAGCCGACCTCGCCTTTCCGTCTGTGGCCTGTAGCTCTCCTGCAATCTTCAAGAGTTCGGCGTGAACGTCACCATCGACGACGACCCTGACTGTTTCTGTCTTCGGTCTCTCACTCCTTGTGCGCGGAATGAATGTGATTGTGCCAGTTACACATTCAACTCGGAGACCTGTTACCCGCGACGGAAGGTTACCACATCCGAATAAGCCTATGACTATGTCTGTTGACGTGGAAGTCTGCAGAAGATTGCTCAAGAATACTAGGTCCTTGTGGTCCTGTAGTGTGTCGTTGACCTTCTTGCTCCTCTCGTTCTTTCTCTCTTTCTCCCCATGACTTTCTTCCTCTTGCTCTTCTACTCAATCGCGGACTTCAGAGACCAAGAGTATGATAGAATACGTTGACATAGCTCATGGCGACGTTTGGCCAAATCATGGTTCTGCTATACTCATAGGCCATTCTACTGAATTTCTTATGAAGCTGATTGTCTTTGAGCAGCGTATTCACGCATTCAGCAATGGATTGCGGATCCTTGAACTCACATTCCAAGGCGGCACCATAGGATATTACCTCTTGGGCGTGAAGAAAGGGGGTTGTAACAATCGCTTTGCCTGTGCTCAGAGCATATGCGAGTGTTCCACTGCTGATCTGTTCTCGATTCGGGTAGGGAACAATGTAAACATCGGTCCCTTGAAGGTAGTTAATCAATTCGTTTTCCGGAAGAAACCGATTCACGAATCCAACGTTTTTCTCCAATCCCAGTGACTCAACTAGGTTAAGCAAGAATTGTCGGTACGTTTCGCCTTCGCGTTTCCTGACCTCTGGATGCGTCTCGCCGATGATCAGATACAGGATTTCTGGATACTCTTTCTGGATCTGTGGGAGTGCTTCTATTACGTATTCTATTCCCTTTCCGCGACTAAGCAATCCGAAAGTCGATAGAACCACTCGATCCTTCAACCCTAAGCTTCGCTTTGTCATTGCAGTTTCAATATGAGGAACATTCGGACATCCGTGAGGTATGTATCGAATATTGTCCGCATAACTACCATAGAGTTGTTCCAGTATTCCTATACCGACCTTGGCCATCACAATTACATAGTCACTGTGCTCAAGGACTCGTTCCAATACTCTCTTTGCAGGGAGAACTGGCTCGCTGAGAACTGTGTGAAGAGTGGTGACAACCGGCTTTTTAATTCTCTGAAGCAATTCGGTGACGTACTCGCCCCAATCTCCGCCGAATATACCATATTCATGTTGCAGGTTGACAACATCTACATTAGAAGCATTGATGTATTCAGCGACCTTATCGTAAGATTGAATGTCGTGGACCTCTATCTGGGACCTCACTTGAGTCTCGTAGTCATAGTGTCCGCCTCTATCGTTGATTGCAACAACTACTGGGGGCTTCACGGCTCCTATGCAAAACGCGGAGGTAGCATCGACGAGATGTTTGGTGTACGTAGCTATGCCGCATTCGCGTGGGGGATATGTGCTCACATAGGCGATCCTTATTTTGTGGGCCTGATTGTCTGCCACTTCAGGCGGTCCACGGGCTATCATCACGTAGTGACCGTGGGCGATCTCCAGCAGTCTTCTTTCTGTGGTAAGACCGACTAGGGCGCCCTCTCTTGTAATCACCAGTCTTCTGATGTCATGCCTCTGCAGTGTTTCCAAGGCATCTGCTATTGTTCGCTTAGCTTCGATCGTCACAAGAGGTTTGGACATTACATCCTTGACGAGTGTCAGTTCAAGATTCTTTCCGAACTTGAGGACTCTCTGGAGTATGTCTTTTTCAGTGACTATCCCTACGGCTTGGTTGTTCTCCACAACCACTATAGATCCAACGTTTTCCTTTGCCATCAGATCCATTACTGTTGAGGTTGCGTCTAGAGGAGAAACCGTGGGCGGTGCCAGTCTCATATTTGTTTCTACAGGTAGGCTGAGAACGTCTTTCAAGTATGAGCCTGTTTCACCCATTTCTCTCGTGTAGATTGTGGGGCATGTTGCTATTTAGTGTGCGCACCAGCGGACAGCCACATGCCAAGGAGTAAGGACGTGAACGCTCTCATGCACATTGGAGCGTTACACCGTTTCCATGCGACTCACTTCGGCCTCAACTGGAAACAAATGCCTTCAAGTACGGCCAAGAGGTTGGTTGGACAAAGGCGGCTGATGAATATGGTGACGTCGTCGGATCTGCAATCCGAATTCCCAGAACTATCAATGAAGCTGCGGCGATCAGTGAAGCTTGACCACCTCTTCGCCCTAACCGACCATAACGCCCTCCTCCAACATGCAAAATTCTCCGTCCCCGCGAGAAGGGAGGGGTACACGGTCGATGACAACACCCGCGCTCTTGTCTTCGCAGTAGGAGCGGACTCGCTGTGGCCCAGTCAGCAACTCTCGGAGCTTCAACGCAAGATCATGAGCTTCCTACTTCTCATGCAAGCCGAGGATGGACAGTTCCATAACTTGATGGATTTCTCGCTAAGAATCATCGATAAGCCTGCTATGGGAGACCACCTCGGGCGCGCGATGTGGGCAGCTGGAAGTGTAATCAACTCGAGTCTACCGAGTGGAATGAAAGCCTCTGCACGACTCATGTTTGATCGTGCATTGCCTTGGGTTAGAGCTTCTACTTCTTCACGCACGAAGGCGTACGCGTGCCTGGGACTGCATGAGCGACTACACGCGGAAGCAAGGGACAGCAATCTCAAGTCAAATTTGGAGCAGCTAGCCGACAGTCTGGTTGAATTGTACAACAACACGCGCACTTCAGATTGGAAATGGTTCGAGGGCATTTTGTCCTATGACAACGCGCGAATGAGCCAAGCGCTATTCGCTGCGTACCACTCCTCAGGCAAGCGAGTGTACCTTGATGTGGCTCAAGAAACCTTACAGTTTCTTAAAAATGTCACAACCATCCAAGGAAACTACGCACCCATAGGAAGCCAAGAGTGGTATGTGAAAGGTGGACGTAGGGCGATGTATGATCAACAGCCGCTCGAAGCTGGAACGATGGTAGAAGCATCTGTGCTGGCGTACAAGCTGACCCACTCCAACCTCTACGCGGAGGCGACGCGCCAAGCTTTGGGTTGGTTCTTCGGTGTAAATTCCAAGTCGGTGAAGGTATATGATGAAGCAACTGGTGCCTGTCACGACGGCATAAACATCATGGGCTTAAACGAGAACCAGGGGGCGGAATCCACAGTTTCCTTTCTGTTAGCTGCACAAGAGTTCATCAAATCCTTCTCACAGTAACGAACTCAGGCTTCTTTTTCCAATTCATCAAGGAATTCGTCGATCGGCGCGCTGGCAACACAACACACCTTGTCGGCTCCGCCGTAATAGCAAAGGAGTTCCCCGTTGAGTACAACGGCTCCGTCGGGAAAAACCACATTCGGGACAACACCCTCTCGCTCAAAATCCATGACGGGCTCAAGAATAGGTTCCTTGGTTCGCGCAACGACTTTTCCCGGCTCGTCCAAGTCAAGCAAGAGAGCACCAGCTCGATAGATACGGTCGATGCTAACACCGTGATAGATCACAAGCCACCCATGGTCGGTCTTGACCGGGGGTGGTCCAACCCCAACCTTCCTCTTCTCCCATGAAAACTTCGCCTTCATAACCTCATAATCATCAAAATGCCTAACATACTCACTCCAATAATCTCGTGAGTCAGCAAGTGACTCAAAACTGTCAAAGTAGGCTACCTGAACCTTAGATTCAAGCCGGTGCAGTACTGTGATTCTCCCCTTGATCCTCTCCGGAAAGATAACGCAGTCCTTGTCATTGCGGTCTGGTCCGATTAAGCCAAGTTTCACAAAATTGTGAAAGTTCTTCGTCGAGGCTAATGCTATGCGCGGACCGCGTCTCGAATACGCTGTGTAAGTTACGTAGAATGTGCCTTCAAAGGGGATTATTCGGGGATCCTCGCAGCCAAACTCCTCAGATTTCGTCGAAGGGGCCAATACGGGAGCCGAAGAACGGAATGAGAGGCTTCTTCCGTCAAGTGTCTGTGCGTAACCTAACCGGGATACCCCATTCGCATCAACAGCGCGGTACAACAGACGAACTGCGCCCCCGTCAATGACCGCGCCAGGGTTGAAGGTCCCCCCATCTTCCCAAGCTTGATCCTTCCTCGGACTAATGATGGGATTTCCGTCAAATCTGGTGAGTTTTGGCACCTGTTGTCACTTCCGCTATTCGGCAGCCTTCGAGCCGTTCTCAGCTCATGCTTGGGAACCGATATTTGGGTTTGAGTTAGCGCAGCTTTTGTCAGCATCTCTGCTGGTGAGTCTTAAAGTTGTCAGCACTTTCAAATCTTAATGGCTCACAAGACTCATGGGGATGTGTTTTGAAGTCCGCTGAAAAGGTGAGACCGACATGCCAAATTACAGCGAGAAATTGAAAACATTCCTTACTTCCGCTGACGTGTGGCATCGGTTCGTCGAGTTCAGCGAGCCCGTAAGGACTGTTGAACAGGCTGGCAGAAAGGTGCCGGCGGAGAAAATAGCTAAGTCGATTGTTATGATTGACTCGGATGGTAGACCGTTGCTTGCCATCGTTAAGGCTCAGTGCAGGGTCAGCCACAGGAAGATCAAAACGCTGCTCGCTGTCAGGGACGTTCGACTCGCGACCCCGGATGAGGTCTTGAAGTTCTCGGGCTATCCTGTCGGTGGAGTTCCTCCATTCAATCAAATCAAACGTGTTCTTCTTGACCCCTCGGTCCTGAAGAACGAAACTTGCTTCGTTGGTGGAGGAGATGTGAACAAGCTAATGGAAATCAAGACGGATGACCTCCTCCTCACGCTGAAACCCGAGGTCGCTGATATCGGCGACGAAGGGTAAGATCATGAAAGCGCATGAACAGAGAACTAACTGGATTTATTGTGTACTCCCAATCAACATGGCTCTTGGTCCTGTCGGAACTTTCGTTCAGCTGTACATTCTTGAGCTTCGTGGAACTGTCCTCGATATCGCGCTCGCAACTACGTTGTTCAATGCCGTGAGCATTCCAGCCGCAATTATCTCGGGTTCAGCGACTGATCGATTCCAACGAAGAAAAACAATAATTGCTGCCAGCTATTTGATGGTCGCCGGAACGCTGATTCTGTTTATTCTTACGAAGACAATCTACGGTATTGACGTACTGTATTCAGTCTTCTCACTCCTCTCCTCTGCCGCAGCCACACCATTGAACCTTCTAATCATGGAGACACAGCCAAAATCCCGCTGGACGTCCACTTTCGCACGATTCTCGATGATTTCAAGCATCGGAGTGACCGGTGGACTCCTACTCGGCGTTGCATGGGGGGACTTCCTGCCCTTCCATCTTCTCGTTGTCCCGCTTGCAGCGCTCTCGATCCTGTCAGCAGCCCTCGCCGCAGCCACGATCAAAGAGCCGAGCATCGGCTTTGAACGGGAAATGATCGTGATGGTCAGACGGAGCTTCTACGAGCGGCTCCTAATCATACCGATGATGTTCCTACAGATTCCGAGGATTATCGATTTCAGGAGGTTGTTCAAGAGTCTAAGATTTGGACTCAGTAGAGATCCTTTGTTGCTCTACGTGTCAATAGTCGCATTCTATTTTGCGAGTGGAATATTCAACACATCTCTTGTCCCGTCCCTCTACAGGGCGAACCTCTCAAGGAGCCAAGTCTTCCTTGTGTCTCTCGTAGCAATGATCGTTCAGACTGCTTCCTTTAGGTTCCTCGGACCAAGAATCGAGCGAGGGAGTCTCAAAGGAAGCGCGTTCAGTGGTCTCGCACTTAGGGCCGCGGGTTATGCTCTGATAGGAATCTCCACGTACTTTCTCACGGGATTGCTATACCTTGGCACGACCATCGTCCTATACTCTCTGGCAGCGGGCGTTGCCTACGCTATCTACTACGCCGCATCAAACGTCATGGTGTTCAATACTCTCGGCCACAGCAACCAAGGCTCAGTCCTTGGAGTGTATAGTGCTCTTGTGGGTTTCGCGACAATGTTGGGATCCTTCATTTCAGGGTTCATCTCGTTCTTCCTAGGATTTTATGTCACCTTCATCGTAGCAGCTATATTCCTAGCCTTCGCCGCAGCCTCCACATCCGCGATAAGTGCTAACTAGGATTTCTCCTTGAAATTTCGCAGTAGCAGATGGCGGTCAGTCCTCCTTGGACATGTGAATCGCATAGAATAATGTAACATCATGCGACTCTCATGCAAATCGAATATTAGTTATCACACGCTCCTACGACACGATACGTTATGAAAGAACGAAAGGAAATTGAAATATCTAATGCGGATGATGAATCGTGGACTGGCAGCAAAGCCCTCGTATGTGAAGATAATTTCTTTTGGTTCTCAGAGTAGAACGAACGCTAGACCGAACTCCGTGTGCCAAGCATTTTATTGATTCTCTTTTGTCAGATCCGCCCAGACCTTTGCCGGTCTCCAGTTGTAGACAATCGTCTTGAGCCTGGTCATTTCCTCTATGCTATAACCGATCCCCTCTCTTCCGATGCCCGAATCCTTGTTGCCACCGAACGGATAGTAGCCGACCCCATGCCGAGGCGCTGCGTTTATCGTTACTTCGCCTTCCTCGATTCGCTTCGCAACTTTTCTAGCCAGATTGATATTGTTGGTGAAGACGCATGAATCTAGTCCGAATCTTGATTTGTTTGCTAGAGCTATTGCTTCATCCACATCTCTTATTCGAGCGATCGGGATTACAGGACCGAACGTTTCTTCCCACATGATTCTAGCGTCAAACGGAACGTGGTCTAATACGGTGGGTTGGTAGAAGTTACCTTCGTACTTTCCACCAGCGAGCAGTTCTGCGCCTCTGCCTGTGGCGTCAGTCACAAGTCCATGAACCCTTTCGACGGCACTGCTGTCGATTAACGGTCCCACTTTGACTGAGGGATCACGAGGGTCACCTAGCTTGTAGCCTTCAACCTCCTTCAGAATCTCCTTCACGAAGATGTCGGCGACCTTTTGCTCAACAAGCACACGGCTCACTGCATCGCATCTTTGTCCACTGTAGCTCAGGGAACCTTTCACAGTCTCCTGAGCCGCCAAGTCAAGGTCTGCGTCCGCGAGCACAATTGCGCTTCCTTTGCCACCAAGTTCCATATGTAGCCGTTTGAGACCAGCGATGCTGGCAAGTCTCCTACCTACCTCTGTGCTGCCAGTAAAGGTAAGCATACTGATTTTCTCATGACGCCCCAAGTATTCGCCGAGCGGCCCTCTACCCGTAATGACATTGAGCGCCCGAGATGGAATTCCAGCCACTTGGAGAATTCGAGCAAACAGGAGAAATGCAAGAGGATCTTTGCTCGAAGGCTTTACCACTACCGAATTCCCAGCCAAAAGCGCCGGGATGACTTTCGTGGCGGTTATGTAGAGTGGATAGTTGAACGGGGAGATCACTAGCACAACTCCCAGGGGTTCCCTTAGAACGTCCGCAGAAGTCCCCACAGTTTCGTCAGACCAGTCCCCGGGTATGTGTTCACCACGAATCTTCCCATAGTCCTCGGGTGTGAGTTTCAATCGTTCAGCGGTCGATTTCACTTCTCCCTCAGCATTAGATATCGGCTTCCCCGCTTCTCGCACCAGAACAGAAACGAAAGAGTCCTTATTCTCAAGTAGAAGTTCGCGGGCACGTTGGAAGATATCGATCTTCCCAACAGCGGGTATCGTTCGAATTGAATTCCGATTTTCATATGATGAAACAACAGCCCGTTCCGCTTCTTTCTCGGTCGCGCTTGGGACTGTCGCCACCAGGCCGTTGTCGATAGGGCTGCGAACCTCAATCCGTTGTTCTAGTGCAACCCATTGACCGTCCAGAAGGATCTTGAAATCTGGCACACGCGAATTAGTTAAGGAGTATACGGGCTCGAAGATTTCTCCTAACTTGACTTCACTCAGATTTGCTTTCATCATCTATGCTCCGATCACTTATGATTGCATCCGCTTCAATCTCCACCAACAAATCGGGGTTCACCAGCGCTTTCACTTCAACCATCGTTGTTGCTGGTCTAATTTCATGGAAAACTCTCCCGTGAATCCTACCGATCTTCTCCCATTTCGTTATGTCAGTCACATAGATTCTCGTTCTAACGACATCTTCTAGTTTGGATCCGACAGCTTCGAGAGCCGACTTGATGTTCCTCAGAACCTGCTCAGTCTGTTCTTCGACATCACCAATTCCAACCAAGTTGCCTTTTGAATCGGTAGCAGTCGTCCCAGACACATGCACAACATTGCCTAACCTAACTGCTCTGGAATATCCGACAATCGATTCCCATTTTGTTCCTGAAGAGAAATTGACACGCATGGGCATCTTGCAATCCCTTCAATTCCTGAGTCGCAGACATTCTCTTAAGCACATGCATGAGGCATGGTGCCTGTGTCTGAAACAAAACAGACGCCCGAATCTAGTGAACGCTTCAGTCCTGGCCGGGTTTCTTGGCCCGTATGAAGTTGACGTCCCAATCCATGATGAAACGTCCACCACGCTCGAAACTTTTCAATCCGCTCCTGAGTTCAGCCAACAATCGACTCCGCTGAACCCGAGAAAGTTCAACTAACTCTTGTTGCAGAGCTGCTCTTCTGAGCCACATATCAAGGTACTGTTGCAGGCCATCTAGCCTTATCCTGTATTTCCGACGACGTGATGTTGTTTCGCTGAAACCTGCCCGTTTCAGTTCATCCGGGAGCACTTCTGGAGACGCGAAACGGTTACCTGTGCGTTCGTATGTGGACAATGAAGCTCTGAGAATTCGCAGCTTTTCTGAAGGACGATCCGTCCTGTATTGTTGTAGAATCTCGCCGAACTTCCGATGAACAGGAACCTCGATCAGATGCCAGTCATTGAGAGCGAACGTTCCACCCTTACATAGAACACGGAGGATTTCGCAGATTGTCCTAGGGAAGCTTGCGTAGGATATTCGGCAGTTAGAGACAATGCCGTCAAAGAATTCGTCTTGGAAGAGCATGTGGTCCGCGTCCATCACGAGGTAGTAGAGGTTCTTGGCGGCCATTCTTGGTTTGGTGGCTTCAGCCAACTTCAGCATTGGAGAAGAACGATCGATTCCGAAGACAATTCCCCCAGGCCTCACTCGCTTCGCTGCTTCGATCGCTGCAACACCAGTCCCCGTCCCAACATCCAGTACAATCTGACCTCGACGTAGCTTCGCGTCAAATATGAGATCGCTCGCGAACCTTCGAAAGATTGGGACCCACCACTTGTTCCAGGCCTTGACATCCTTGTCCCACAATTCTTGCAGAATCTTGTCGACTTGGGCTATGTCTGCGGTCAAGGGGGTCCTGCCAACCGATCAAATCGAGCATTCAAGCGTGTTGAGAATTAACGTTTGCAGAAAAGAATCAATATGTGAAACTACCTATGCTCAGGCTAGGGTTGAGCTTTGGATCCTAGGGTTAAGGAGCATGCAAAGCGGCTTGTAGATTATTGTACGAGTGTCAAAGCCGGGGATAATGTGCTGATACGTCTCGGTGGAAGTACTTATGCTGGGGACGCGGAAGGGTTAGAGCTCGCGACAGAGGTATTCAAAGAGGTTGGCCGCGTTGGAGCCAAATCACTCCTGTTGATTTTTACTGGAGACGCTGTGCGAGGTTACCTCGAACAGTCACCCGACGGAACCTTGGCAGTAACACCGAGAAACTATATCGAACTCGTGAAAGCCTGCGACGCGATAATTGGGATACAGGCTGAAGAAAACACGCAATACCTGAAAGGAGTCAATTCCAAGAAAATTGGTCAGTATCTGATCGGCATGAAACCAATCAGTCGAGAAGTCCTGCAGAAACGCTGGACTGGAACACTTCACCCCACGACTGCTCACGCAAAAGCCGCAGGTATGTCGTTGGCAAGATACAAAAGGTTCGTTTATTCAGCCATGCTTCGCGACTGGGAGGTTGAGGTAAAACCCTTGGTGAAACTGAAAGAAACCATGGAAAGAACTGACCAAGTTCGACTGATCGGGAAGGATACCGATCTTACGTTCTCAATCAAGGGTCGAACGGCCGTTGTAGACGATGCTAAGTACAATTTCCCTGGAGGTGAGGTTTTCACGGCTCCTGTCGACGACTCTGCGACGGGCAAGATATACTTCGACTTACCCTCGGTCAAATATGGCCAGGAAGCTAGGGACGTCAGGTTAACCTTCGACAAAGGTTTGATTGTGGATTATTCAGCAAGCAAGAATGAATCATTACTCAAGGACATGATTGAAACTGACGAAGGTTCCAAGCGGTTGGGAGAATTCGGTATAGGAACCAACAGGGGAATCAATCGTTTTACGAGAAACATACTCTTCGACGAGAAGATGGCTAATACAATCCACCTGGCGATAGGCGACGCTTACGAGATGTGCGGCGGAATCAACAAGAGCGCGGTACACTGGGACCTGATCAAGACCATGAAGCCTGGGGTAATAATCATGGACGGCGAAACGATTCAGAAAAACGGAAGATTCCTCTTGGAGTAGGCCTCGTATTCGAGAAAAAGAGAGGTATGGACGCTTCGTCGAGGAAGCGTCTACATCTTTAGCTTACTTGGTAGCAGAAGCAGTTTAGGTCCACGTGCCAAAGGACTCCGTATTCACTGCGAAAATCGCTGACGATGTGTATGTACACGCCCTTTGAGTCACTGCCAGTATCCGTTCCAAAGAGCGGGAAGTACCCCTGCCTGCAACTGCTTGGCAGAGAGTTTGCCGCTTGGGAGAAATGGGAATAGAAGACGAGAGCTCTGGTCGGCTAATTTATGATGTGGCTCCGTGTCGGTTTGTTGAAGATGCTGAGCATGGAACTCGGACTAAACAGTTAAGAACACGCCATCAAATTCCGAGTTTCATCAACAAGAGGCTTGCTCCGTAATGTCGCTACGAGAAATTCTCCCAACGACCGAAATGTACTTTCCTCAAAATCGCGATAAAATAGCGATACTCCGCGAAGTTCATGAGAAGAGTCTACAGGACCCGGAGTCGTTCTGGCGCAAGGTCGCCGACGATCTCTACTGGTATGATAAGAAGGGACCGGCTTTCGAGGCCGTAGATCAGCCTCCATACGCTCGCTGGTTCCCCACCTGGAAGACGAACATATCATACAACGCCTTGGATCGGAATGTAGCTGGGCCGCGGAGGAATAAGGTCGCCTATTACTGGGAGGGTGAAAACGGAGAGAAACGGAAGATGACGTACAATGAGCTTTACGAAGAGGTCAACAAGTTCGCTTCTGCACTTAGAAAGCTTGGCGTCAAAAAGGGAGATAGAGTCACAATCTACCTTCCAATGATTCCAGAACTGCCCATCAGTATGCTTGCATGCGTAAGGCTTGGAGCAATTCACTCCGTAATCTTCGCTGGCTTCACAGCGTCATCCGTTGCGAATAGGATCAACGACTCACAGTCCAAGATAGTTATCACTGCGGATGGATCGCTCAGAAAGGGGAAGACAATTGAGCTTAAGGCTATTGTCGACGAAGCGATCAAGGAAGCAAAATCAATCGAGAAGGTTATCGTCGTCAAGAGAGCGAAGAACCAGATAACCATGGTGTCAAGCCGTGACTTCTGGTATCACGATCTGGTCGCTTTGGGTGAGAAGTTCGTTGAACCCGAGAAGATGGATGGAAGCGCTCCCAGCTTCATCCTCTACACTTCCGGGACGACTGGAAAGCCCAAAGGCACAACCCATAGTACTGGAGGCTACATGACTTGGGCCTACTACACCCAGAGGGCCGTCTTCAACGTCAAAGACGACGACATCTACTGGTGCACCGCCGACATCGGGTGGATAACGGGTCACACGTACATCGTCTACGGTCCTTTGATCGCTGGCGTAACCTCGCTGATGTACGAGGGCACTCCAGACTTCCCACAGCCCGACAGATGGTGGGATCTCATCGAGAAATACAAGGTCACAATCATCTATACAAGTCCAACGGCAATCAGAATGCACATGAAGTTCGGTGAACAATGGGCACAGAAACACAACCTATCCAGCTTGAGACTGCTCGGAACAGTCGGTGAGCCCATCAATCCTGAAGCATGGCGATGGTACTTCAAGTACATAGGGCATGAGAAAACGCAGATAGTTGATACATGGTGGCAAACTGAAACCGGCGGAATCCTAATCAGCCCACAACCCGGCATCGCTTCTATACCTCTCAAACCAGGATCGGCAACATTTCCAATAGCCGGTGTGGATGCGGACGTTTTCAGTGAAGGCGGCGTACCCACCAAGGCAGGGGAGAAAGGCTACGTTGTGATCAAGCGACCTTGGCCCGGTCAATTCATGACCTTGTGGAATGACCCAGAGAAATTCAGGCAGATATACTTCACGAGATTCCCCGGAATCTATTATCCGGGTGATTTCGCCGTCAGAGATGATGACGGCTACTTTTGGCTTCTGGGACGCGCAGATGAGGTCTTGAAGGTCGCGGGACACAGAATCGGAACCGTCGAACTAGAAGACAGCCTAATCCAACATCCTGCCGTAGCTGAATCAGCGGTGATAGGTAAGTCGGATCCTGTGAAGATGCAAGTTCCAGTCGCCTTCGTCGTTCTGAAGCAAGGCTACGATCCAACACCAGAATTGAAGAAGCAACTGTCAGACCACGTGCGGAAGACCATAGGCCCCATAGCGGTTCCAGAGAGCATCTACTTTGTGAGCAAACTGCCGAAGACGCGCAGCGCCAAGATCATGAGGCGAGTAGTTAGGGCTGTCGTGGAAGGGAAGCCATTAGGCGACATCACAACGATAGAGGATGAAACAAGCGTCGAGGAAATGAAACACGCCTACGGTGAACTGCAAGCAGAAATAGAAATGAATCGTCGGACTAGGTGAGTTGAATGGGCATGAAAATAACTGAGCTTGCAAATCCGGCTCCGTTGGGTTTGATGGGTTTCGGGATGACTACGGTTCTACTGAACCTGCATAACCTAGGCCTATTGAAGCTTAGCAGCATGATCCTCGCGATGGGCATCTTCTATGGAGGACTAGCCCAGGTAATAGCTGGGATAATGGAATTTAGAAAGGGCAACACCTTCGGCACATTGGCCTTCACTTCCTACGGCCTCTTCTGGATGTCCCTCGTCTTCCTAATCCTGCTTCCCCTCGATAGACCGGCTCTTGCAGCTGACGACCTGTCTATGGCTGCGTACCTCTTCATGTGGGGGCTTTTCACGTTCATAATGTTCTTTGGGACTCTAAAAGCCAACAGAGTCCTCCAGACAGTCTTTCTGTCGCTAGCTATCCTATTCTTCTTGCTGGCGGCAGCACGCGGCATCCCAGCTCTCTTGCCTGTGGCCGGGATTGATGGAGTCTTTTGCGGCTTTGCGGCCTTCTACCTCTCGCTTGCAGAGGTACTAAACGAGACACACAAGAGAACCGTAATGCCAATAGGGCCTGTGAGATCCGCATAGATTCCGCGAGTCGTTGCAGCCCACCTGGACCGACTGTTCATTTGGGCGCTTCACAACCTTCACATAACCAGAGACTGAGTTTCATGTACGATTTACCGACCCCACAAATCCGACCCATAAAACTTGAGAAACAGAAGGAAAGCTGATGGAAGAAGACGTTGCAAAACCATTGAAGATCGGACACGATCGCACATGTAAATGTCCCAAGAACAGAATCAACTGCCTTACAGCCAAGGATTGGATGAAGAACCAAGTTGCGATCTGGGGGTTCTACTACGAGCACCGCGATATTCGGGACAAGAGAATTCATCCAGCAGTATTCCCGATAGGACTACCCAAGAAATGCATTCAATTGTTCACGCATGAGGGTGAACTGGTCCTAGACCCATTTGTTGGAATCGGAACAACTCTCCTAGCAGCACAGGACACTAATCGAAATGCTGTAGGTTTCGACCTTAAACAAGAGTACATTGATTTCACCAGCAGAAGACTACAACAGAGCCGCCTAGTAGGGTCCACTAGGCAGGTTGCTATTTGTGGAGATGCAAGGCGAATACCGGAATATCTAGTAGAAGAGACGGTTTCACTGTGCGTTACCTCACCGCCTTACGCGAACATGCTCAACAGACCGCGAAAGAACAAGAGTATCCGTGGGGACCTTCGTCAGAACGAGCACTACCTAGAGGTGCAACAGTATTCAAGCGATCCTCACGATCTCGGTACCATGGATGTGAAGGACTACGCAAATGCACTTGAAGGAATCTATCGAGGCATCCTGCCACTGCTGAGAGTCAAAGCTCATTGCGTGATCAATCTTGCAGATTTTTGGTGGAAGAACAAGCGTGTCTTGGTTCACATAGATGTCATAGAGGCCATGGAGAGAGCGGGTTTTGAGCTCAGGAACACAATCATTTGGGATCGAAGAGACATCGTCAACAGGATGGGCATCTTCGGGTGGCCGAATAATTACATTGCAATGGGTACAACATTCGAGTATATCTTGGATTTCTGGCGACCACCATAAGATATTCCTCTACGGAAATACTAGCCCTGAACGCCGAAAATGAAAATTCTCATGGACTAGCCGAAATGCTGAATAGCACTCATTAACCATTGCTCCTAGTTCCGCTTGGATCCAGTCAGAATCCCCTTTCTAGAACCTCTTCTACCGGAAGGAATCAAAAGGGGTAAGGCCATAGGGACATTCTTCTCTCCGGACTCGGAGTGGAAGCTGATCTGCGTGGCTACGATCGCATCTAGACTTCAAGCCAGCCTCCGGGCCGGCATCATCACGACCACTCGTTTTCCAAGTGAGATTTGCACGGACATTGCCAGATTTGGAGTTGACACGAGCAAAGCGCTCGACACGGGTCTTCTGCAGATCGCGGATTGGTACACTTGTCTGACGGGGCGCGTGCCAGCTCAGATTCCTTCGGACATGGCTCCCTCACTGCGTGTTGAAGAACTAGGATTGATCTCAGCCAGATCATGGCATGTAGGGAAGGGCAAGGCACCGGAATCTGATCCGAGTTTTATTGAATTTGCAATTGTTGATAATATGAGTAGGCTCTTCAATTACAACGAACCTTCAGTGTGCGTCAAGTACATCAATACGGGAATAGCTAGGACTAAACAGGACACAAGAGTCTTCATGTACGGTTTCGCTACTAGGGTACTGGATAAGAGGATTTACGCTGATCTTCAATCAATGTTTGACGGAATCATCGATGTTCGGACGGTCGAGGTACGTGGCGCGACTCACACTATTATGCGCATGCGCTCTGGATTAGATATTCAACACGTGAAAGGCTGGCACGCTATTATCTCCAAACCGAATGAGACGTCTCTAACACCCCTATCCGAATTGGGAGAGGAAGTATACCGGGCCGCGAGTTTATCGGGGCACTCAAGACCTCAAGTCAAATAAATAGACAAACCTTGATTCACTGTCGCTTGGCGCTTCCCACCGGAGGTAGACCTATGGCGGAGGTCACTGATAGTTTCCACGCGATAGAGCCATCAGAGTCTTCGTGGTTCCGAAACCATGCTGGGCGAAGAGGTTTATCCATTCGATGAGAAACGTATGCACCGTTTCCATGTTGGGCCCGTCCCAGTATATGATCATGTCGTAGTCGCCCAACATCACTAAGGACTCTCTTTCGTGAATGTCCATCTCATGACGAGTTTTACCAATCGACGGATTGCTCTTCATCTGCTTGTCTACGATTTCGGCAAACTTCTCAACATGCTCTGGTCCCTTTCCAGGAGCAAACTTGATGAGTGTCACGAAATGTTGCCGACCCAGTTTCTGTAATTTCATGATTTTCACCCAGCTCTTCTCAGAGTCGAATAGATATATCACTTTCCATGTCCACAACTACTAAGCCTGATCGCTTCTCAGATTGCAGCTGGCTGGACCCGAAGCCCCATTGTGATAGCTCGAGGAGTCATTCTTGGGAGACTAGGGCGAATCATCGCGGCTGATAATCTGAAATCGCTACTGTAAATGTCTATGAATTAGTCGCTACCTAACGTCCGAGTACTGAGCCAGCTCGATAGTTGCAGAATCCGGTCGAAAGCCCAGTTTTCAGTAACCACTGGGTCAATGCCAGCCAATGCGTGAGACGCGGCGATTTTTGTCCAACTGGGCATTCGCTGCAAATCAAGTGCTTTTGAAGTCACTATTCATTACGTACAGGACTGGTGACATATGTAGATAGTATATTCTAAATGTGCACGGTAAATAAGCCTCGAACAAACTACATTCGGACATCATTCGATTAGGAGATGAAGGATTCTGCAAACACTAACGAAAGAACAACTTCTGGAGAAAACCAAGAAACCTGCACAGGACGCGATGAAGCTTCATCCTTTCTACCATGGGAAGATGGAGATTAACCCGAAGTGTTGTATTCGAGACTTCAACGACTTCGCGATATGGTACACGCCCGGTGTAGCTGAACCCTGTAAAGCGATCGCGAAAGATGAGAAACTGGTTTACGACTACACGAACAAATGGAATATGGTTGCCATCGTTACTGATGGAACACGAGTTTTGGGGCTTGGTGATATTGGACCGAAGGCTGGACTTCCGGTCATGGAAGGAAAGTCAATTCTCTTCAAGTACCTTGGCGGAGTGGACGCCGTCCCCATCTGCTTGGGCACCAAGGACCCCGACGAGATCATTACAGCCGTAAGATGGCTGCAGCCATCATTCGGCGGCGTCAATCTGGAAGATATCTCTCAGCCAAAGTGCTTCCGAATACTCGACACCCTTAGGGGATCTACCGAGATTCCTGTTTGGCATGATGACCAGCAAGGAACCGCTACAATAGTTCTTGCCGGCCTAATCAATGCCCTTGAGATCGTTGGCAAGAAAGCACGCGACGTAACTGTAACGATGGTCGGTGCTGGCGCATCGAATGTCGCCAATAGCAGATTGATGTTTTCTTATGGCATCAAGCCCGAGAACACAATCGTTGTCGATACAAAAGGCATCTTGAACAGGGAGCGAAAGGATCTCGAGATGCGTAAGGCAGAATTCGTTGACAAATGGCGCCTCTGCCAAATAACCAACAAAGAGCAGCGAAGCGGGGGCATTCCAGAGGCAATGAAAGGCGCGGATGTCTGCATCGCACTATCGAAACCTGGACCCGACACAATCAAGAAAGAATGGGTTGCGTCAATGGCCAGAGATTCGGTCATCTTTGCATGTGCCAATCCTATCCCCGAGATATGGCCTTGGGAGGCCAAGGAAGCCGGAGCAAAAGTTGTCGCCACAGGCAGATCCGACTTTCCAAACCAAGTGAACAACTCCCTAGGCTTTCCGGGAATCTTCCGCGGAGCCCTCGATGTCCGCGCAAAAACAATCACAGATGAAATGTGCATCGCGGCTGCCAGTGAGCTGGCGAAATGCGCTCAAGAGAAGGGCATCAACGAAGAATACATCGCCCCAACTATGGATGAATGGGAAGTCTTTCCAAGAGAGGCGGTAGCCGTAGCACTGAAGGCACAAGAAGTCGGTGTAGCTGGATTAACCAAACCGACTCGAACACAACTCTACGAGCAGGCAACGACAATCATCAAGAGATCTCGCGACATGACTCAGAACTCAATGAAGCTCGGCTTCATTCCGAAGGCACCCGCATAGGAGATGAATGAACATGAAAAAAGATACAACAAAGAAAGAATATGACCTACTCATCATTGGAGGAGGCCCAGCCGGACTAACCGCAGCAGCATACGCAATCCGAAAACGCATTGAAACAATGCTGATCAGCGAGGACCTCGGAGGAAAGACGAACTACTAGTTCTCTCTGCCGGGAGTCGAATCACATCTGATCATCGACGGACAAGAACTCGTTAGCAAGTTCAAGAGGCAGATCGAATATCTCGACTTTGCACGGCATTTGGGCAAAGTAACCAAGCTTGAGAAGACCGGGAACCGCTTCGTCGCTGCAACGAAAGATGAGACATTCAAAGCCAAGACCGTGATCATAGCGACCGGTGTGATGCCTAAGCGGCTTGACGTGCCTGATGAGGAGAAGTTCCTTGGACGAGGAGTCAGTTACTCTACCGTAAGCCACGCTCCACTATTCATAGACATGGACATTGCCGTGGTTGGCGACGGTCGGCCCGCTCTTCTAGCAGCGGCAGAGCTAGCTCAGATTGCCAGAAGGGTGCATGTCGTTGGCGTGCCGAGCAAACATCTTGACTCGCCGCTGGGCAAGAAAGTCAAAGACTCGGGAAAAGCTGAATTCTACAGCGACTACACTGTTAAAGAGATTATAGGAGAGTCTTCACCCGAGAAGATCGTCATCAAATCAAAGAAGATTGAAAAAGAGATTCCTGTGAGAGGGGTCTTTGTAGAGCTAGGTTACGTTGCGAACACTAGAGCCTTCTCTCACCTAGTGAAGACCACCGCCGAAGGAAGAATAATCATCAGTGAAAACAACCAGACTAGCATGCCAGGACTTTTCGCTGCAGGTGACGTAACCGACGTGAACGCCAACCAAGTAGTTATTGCAATCGGCGAAGGGGCTAACGTCGCTCTAAGCGCATACAGTTATCTATTGGCCCAGAAATCCTAGACTGACAGGTACCATTACCTGTCATTCCTTTCTTATTTTCTGCCGTCCCACAGACCAAGGCTTCTTCGGCTAAGGCACAACATTATGCTGACCAGTTTGTATGAAAATGACCTGGCCTGTCTATTCGCTCATATCCATGTGCGCCGATGCGATCTCGCAGTGCCTGAATTAGATTCGCGGGTAATCGTTCGCTTCTGTAACCATCATAGTAATCTAGAGAGGCGTTCAATGCAGGAACGGGGACTGCGGCCTCCTTAGCCGCCTTGACTGTTCCACGCCAGCTCTTCTCCGAACTCATCAACTCCCTAGCAAGTCTTGAATCTGTCATTAGGTTCGACAAACTCTCATCTGTTCTGAAAGCTCGTGTTATTGAATCCAAGAGCTTCGCGCGTATGATACAGCCTCCTTTCCAGATACGAGCAACTTCCGCAAAGGGAATTCCGTACCCATATTCCATCGAAGCTGCTCGCAACAAGTGGAAACCCTGAGCGTATGAAACGATAATCGAGGCGCGAACAGCCCGACGCAAACTCTGCACTAAACTGCCTCGTAGAGAGCGGAGCTTAGTGGGATGCTTGAAGACCTTGGCCGCAGAAATACGCTCATCTTTTAGGGCTGATAGATTGCGGGCTTGAACAGCTGCATCGATCGTAGGTGTCGGAATTCCGAGGTCTAGGGCGCTTTGGGAGGTCCATTTTCCCGTTCCTTTCTGTTGTGCTCGATCAAGAACCAGTGAGATAAGTGGCAGCTTGGTTTCAGAATCGTATTTTGCCAGAACTTCTGCTGCAATCTCCATAAGGAATGAGTTTAGCTCCGCTCTGTTCCATTTGCTGAAAATCCCCTGGACTTGTTTAATTTTGATTCCGGATGCTCGTGTTAGGATGTCGTAGGCTTCGGCGATGATTTGGATTATCGCGTACTCGATTCCGTTGTGGACCATTTTCACATAGTGGCCTGCCCCTCGGGGTCCGAGATACTGGCAGCATGGACCGTCGACTTTGGCTGCTATCTTGTTCAGCATTTCACTGACCTGATCGTATCCTTCTCTCGGTCCTCCGACCATGATGCATGGGCCTTTGAGGGCCCCTTCTTCTCCTCCACTGACACCCATCCCCAGATAATTCACTCCTCGTTTTTCCAGATCAATGCATCGTCTCTCTGTGTCCTGAAAATGTGAATTACCACCGTCCATCAACACGTCTCCTCGAGCAAGGAGATCACCCAGACTGTTGATGGTTGCATCAACCGCCGAACCGGCCGTCACCATTAGGAGCACTTTACGTGGTTGGCCGATCGAACCCATGAATTCCTTTAGGTTGTAGGCGGCTGAAATCTCAGTATGTCTAGCGACGAATTCGCGCGTTTTCTGTTCGGTCCTATTGTACACAACTACTGAGTAGCCGTGATTTTGAAAATTCCTTGCTAGATTTTGTCCCATCACGCCAAGGCCGATTAATCCAAATTCTTTCTCGCCCAAATTCGTCAGCTCAGTGTACCCTAACTCAGGCATCCGTCTATAAGGCGTTCAGATTCTTCCTGTGGACCCAAGCTTATCGGGTTTTGGTTGAACGATTAGCCCTGGTCCGCGTCACGCGTGTCTTTTTCTTTTTATGGGCTCGAGGAGGTGGTCTCGTCGCTCCTGCGGCGCCGGCTCTTTTGGTGGCGACATAGGCGAACGCTATCACCACAATTGTGACCGGGGCGAGTATCTCGATTGGCGTTGTGAAGTCTGCTTGCCATTGTGCAGTGAGGGTGTGTGGTTCGCCCATGGATATCGTGTCGTTGGATAATTTTGTAACCAGCTTGCCTTCTTCATACCAACCTTGAAAAT
>Ga0315280_10000834_pt1 | contig 55686 bp, 58 predicted proteins | sample YL17G06_40_MG_FD_203697 | JGI IMG/M metagenome (GOLD analysis project Ga0315280, IMG submission 203697) | Sediment microbial communities from Yellowstone Lake, YNP, Wyoming, USA - YL17G06_40 | ecosystem: Environmental > Aquatic > Freshwater > Lake > Sediment | place: USA: Wyoming | collected... | reverse complement strand
CTGGTAAAACATCTTGTCGCGCTAGCGCAGCGTGAGGGCTTGACGTTGACGTCGCTAAACACGTACGGCGCGAGTCTCGAAGACGCCTTCGTCAAGTTCACCGAGGGGGGGCCACATGAACCATAGGCACATTGCCGAGCAATTCCGCGGCATCGCTCTTATCGCGGAGAAAGACATGCGGATCTACTACACCAAGCCCCCCGTGCTTATGTTCGGCTTTCTGTTCCCGATGTTCATCTTTTTGGCGTTTTTCTTTGGCAGGGGGGCCGACGTGCGCGCGCTGTTTCCGGGGCTTTCGGCGATGTTCGTGTTCTTTATCGCCTCTTCGGTCGGCCCCCTAATTACCCCTTGGGAGAAGCGTGCAGGGACCTATGAGCGATTGCTCTCCTTTCCGGTTACCGTGAACACGATCGTCCTCGGCGACGTGACCGCCGGCATGCTGTATGGGATCATCATCGCCTCGGTTATCTTGACCGGCGGGACCATCGCGCTCGCTTACGCAGTCGCTGCCGGGGGCGCCGTTTTCATTGTGGTGAGCCTCTTTTTGGGTGCGTTCTGTTTCGCCTCGCTTGGCGCACTGCTCGCCTCGCCAGCGACCACCGTCCCCGCTAACATCATGATGCTCTCCAATCTCGTGCGCTTCCCCCTCATCTTTATCAGCGGCATTTTCGTGCCGATCGACAGCACGCACGGCGTAGCTAGGTTTTTAAGCTATTGTTCGCCGATTACCTACCTCGTCGACGGGTTCAATTGGGGCTTGCGCGGCACCTCCGCGCTTTCACCGCTCGTCGATCTCGGCGCTCTCGTCGCGTTCAGTGCGGTCTTCTTAGTGCTGGCGAGTGCGTTCCACCGCCGCAACGTGATGAAGGGTCTCTAATCGAGCAGGATCTGTAGCCGCATCCTCCTACAGAAGCTCGAGCTTTTTTCGGTGTGGAAAAAGGCAGCGACTAAACGATCACACAAACAAGCCATTGTTATGCGCATGGCTCGAAGCAGCTTCTCAGCAGGGGCTAACAAAGGACGAGCGCTCGCGCTATGGCTATCCGTGAGATGGTGACGTGCATCCATCGTCGCGCACCTCAACGCTAAAAAGCTACAGCGTGGCTAGCCAACACGTAAGCCCTGCGTCGGTTCTGCGGGCACGGATCTCAAAACCATCGCGTGCAAGCTCGTGATAGGGATATTTTAGCGCCTGCTTGCGTTTCAATCCACAAGCATACATCGGCTGAGCAGGCTCGGTCAAGCAACTGGAACGGAAAACGTTTATCGGTCTTGCGCGCACGTACACCCGTTTTAAGAAGATAGCAAAGGAATGCGAATGACGTCGCACAAGCTAGAAGCAGTGCTCGCTGCAGCAGTCATAGTCACAGTACTCACAAGCGGATGCCTGTCTGCCCTACCATTTAGCTCAACACCCACTTCTAAGCCGCGAGACTTAAGCGGATCGTACGATGCCTCCTTCGTTCTGGGCGGCTGGCGCCCCATTAACAAGTTCACACAAGTTAAGCCAAACACCTATGTGGGCGCTTACACGGATACAAAAGGGCAAAAATGGAACTTTACGGTAGAATTGATCTCGTCCGAAAACGATTCATACGGCCGGTATTTCGAGCTCATGAAACAGAGAACCGACGCTGGGTACGTCAAAACGAACGAATCGAAGATATCGTTGGGAACGGGACAGACTGTCTTCGGAAGAGTTGACGAGAAATGGTACGGCTACAAAGCAAGCGACGCAGCAAACCCCGCATTGTGTGCGCTGTTCTTTGGCTATGACGAGACGGCCCAAAGCTGGGTAGTCGCAACTGCTGCAAGCGGTGCGATTGCCACAAAACAAACGAGTGCCGCGTTGTCTTGACCTCCCGCTGAGTGTCAGAAGAAAGCGCCGGCCTTGTAACCCGAGAGTGCAGCAATCTGAACGATTGCGGCTGTTCCAAATTACGGCGTTGCATAACCGCAGTCCGTTTGTACATCCACACGTGCGGATCTTCGATCCTTGAGACGCGTTTCGAAACTAGTACGCGTAACTGGGTTCCTTCCATCCATACGTGTGATGAAGACTCATCCACGTCCGGATCTTCGCTATTATAAGATAGACGTGGTTCCGCGCCCGCTCCGGGATTGTGACGTCGTATATTCTATCCTGGAGATACTGAAATGCCTCACCGCTGTGTGAGCACGTTTGCATCAGTTTTTCGGCAGCGTTCTCCGCATATGTGCCTCTTAAGTCACCGAGTTGAGAGATGAGCTCATCCACTTCGGCAAGATCTTGTAGCATCGCTAAGAAGGTAGCATAGTCCAGAATAACGGTTTGGCAAGAGCAGCGCGAAAGTAATGCGCTCGTACAGCACTGGTTCACTACCGTACGGCGAATAACTTACTCGACAGGGGTGGTTGTTAGAAGAAGCGCACAACAGCTCTCTGGATCAGGCAGCGCAGCATAAACGGCACGATACGCCCGCACATTGCAGTGAGGCGTGTCGCCGCAGCAGGGTTACGATGAATCCCCGCCGCTAAGATATCGCTTGACAAACTGGTCGGCTTCTTCGTCTCGCGGTTCAAAAAGAATTCCTTGATCGCCAGGAAACGGCACGCGGTGATCGTGTTCCCAGGACAGGATGGCAGGGGGTATGCCGTCAGCTATATGCATCGCATGTCGCTCGGGGGAAGACGACCTCGCGAAAGTGCTTGCATAACGAGCATATTGGTGTCGTGAGTAAGGTCATAGCGTGGTCACGCGTCATAACGTCAACAAGTGGCTAAAGACTTTGTATGCTGCCACGAACTTCGAGAGCGCAAACGCCACGAAACGTGATCTTCAGCCCGTGCGTCTACCGTCACTGATCGACAATATGAGTTCGTCTAGAGGCGAGCCGGACGTCTGTATTGAGCTTATCGAGAGCATTTTTTTTATAGGCCGGATGAGTATAGGGCAGCAGGTGTTAGCGTGACAAACTTATGGACTTCGCTTCCCGTCGGACCTAACCCGCCCGACGTCGTGTATGCGCTGATCGAGGTGCCAAAAGGGTCCCAGAACAAGTACGAATACGAAAAAGAACTCGGCATCTTTGCCATCGACCGGGTGCTCTATTCGCCTGTGCAGTACCCGACTGATTACGGCCTTATCCCCCAGACGTACTACGATGACGGAGATCCGCTCGACGTCATGGTGATAATGGATGAGCCAACCTTCCCTGGTTGTCTCATTGCGGTCAGGCCGATTGGCTTGATGAGGATGATTGACAGTGGAGACAAGGATGACAAGGTCCTCGCCGTCCCCGACAAAGACCCGACGTACGCGGAGGTCAGCGACATAAGCGATCTGCCCCCGCACAAAATGCGGGCCATCGGACACTTTTTTACCGTCTACAAACAGCTTGAGGGAAAGAAGACCGAGGTCACTGGCTGGGAAGGAGCAGAAAGCGCTAAAAAAGCGATAATGCATTCAATTAGGCTATATAACGATAAGTTCGGCTGATCGATTTCGACAAAGTCGTGCCCCGCGGCAAATCTGACGCTTTTTTGGGGTTTAACGGTGCCTTTCACCGCCAAAAAAATGCTATGATCCAGCTCCTCGAGGTGAGGGATTTGGCGGTCACCGACCACCGGCCGAGCTAGCAAAAAGTTCTTTAACCGGCCGCTTCCTACCTACGGCTGCACTGAGAGGCACCGCGTTAGATGGATATATCACAACTCATACAAGCAATCGTCCTCGGAATGGTGCAGGGCGTTACTGAGTGGCTGCCCATTAGCAGCAAGGCAATGGTATCGCTCGTTTTGATACGGTTCTTCAACGCTGACATCAGTCTCTCCGAGGCCGTCTACTATTCGATCTGGCTTCACATCGGAACGCTCTTCGCGGTAGTGCTCTACTACAGAGTTCAAGTCGTGCGCATCATTCGCAATCTGCCGCACTACCTCGCCAACGTGCGCGCTCCGAGCGGATACAATCGACTTACGACCTTTCTGCTCATCGCCACGTTTTGTACGGGACTGGTCGGCGCACCGCTCGTCATTTTCGGCTTGGATAAGATCCATATTACCGGCAGTATCGCCTTTGTCTTCATCGGCATTCTGCTCATCGTGACGGGGCTCTTCCAGAAGATAGCCCGAAGAACGGTGAGCGCGAACAAGAGTATGTCCGTGAAGGACGCGTTGCTCGTCGGTATCATCCAAGGATTTGCTGCCCTCCCTGGACTAAGTCGATCAGGGCTGACGGTGTCCACGTTGCTGCTGCGCCGGTACGCGCCGACCGATGCGCTCAATCTCAGCTTCCTTCTCTACATCCCGGCCGTCATCGGGGCCGAGATCGGGTTGCAGCTCCTGAAAGGGGGCATTTACTACACCACCTATGCTCTGATCGCTATCGTCGCCGCCTTCGCGTTTGGATTGCTGACGATAAGCGTCCTTCTGAAGATAGCCGAGCGCGTCGACTTCAGCTATTTTGCCATTTTCATCGGCGTTCTCTGCACACTGGCGATTTTTGTGCCTATTCGTTGAGGTTAGCGGTCCCGCAACTCACGCAAGAGGCTTTAACACCAAAAAAATCGCTGCTGTCGCAAGATCTTCGCGATTGACGATGCAATTAATATATTGAGAGCGAGACTGAACCCACGTGAGCATCGGAGCGTTCTGTGACAAACAGCATCAGCCGACGATAGACGCCATGATCGCTTCGGTTCAATCGAAGCGACCGTTATGGGAGGATCTCACGCAGTTTATCGAAGAAAACTACCGAGTTAAGCGTGATTTTGCGTTCTACGGGAAGAACTACGGATGGGCACTCAGATTTCGGAGTGGAGGTCGGGCACTCGCCGCTTTCTATCCAGGAGCAGGCAGCTTCACTGTGCAGATTATTATCGGTCCAGCACAGCTTAAAGAGGCCTTGCGGCTGCGCCTCTGTGCTAAGGTGCGAGAGATTCTCATAAACGCTCGCGCGTTCACCGAAGGGCGGTGGCTCTTTATCCCCGTGGAGTCAGAGATGGATTGCCGCGACGTGCGACGCCTGCTCAGAGTCAGGGCAAGCCCGTTGAAGAAAACCAAGAGCGTTATGTAGCCACACGGCTTTTCCAAAGCCGAAAGATGGCAAGTGACGTACTAGGTTCGACGAGGTGAGTATAATAAAGCCGAGCATCAGCAGGAAAACGCCAAAAGAGAGCAATCGTAACAGTTGATCATCGCTTCGCTGCAATTTGGTCTCCGCTGACCGCATAACGCAACAATACTACACGTGCGATCAAGTAGTTTTAGGGCGGCACCGCTTACAGTCACCGTAAAAAACTAGTAGCTGCGCCTCTGCTTGGCCACGGTTGACGATCTTTGCGAACGTTTTTATCCATTCCGCACAAACAGGCTGTTTTGTGAGACCGCTGACAGTTCTCTTCGTGGAACCGCCAAAAGACCCGTGGTTTGTGATGGGCGAGTACTTGCCGCCACCTTTGGGAATTTTGCAGCTCGCTGCCTACCTCGAGAGACACGGCGAAAACGTCGAAATCGAGGTGCTCGATTGTCAAGCGACCGACGTCGACTGGAGGGGGCTCGAAAAGCGCATTGAGAACGTGGCCCCCGACGTCGTCGCCCCGAGCGGGTTGGCAACCTGCAACGCGTACACCACGGTGCGCGCTGTCGAAACCGCCAAGGCGGTCAACCAACAGATCTTGACGGTTGTCGGCGGTCAACACTTCACCGCAACCGCCGATGAAAGTCTTGCGACGTATCCAGAAATCGATGTCGTGATTCGTGGCGAGGGCGAAGAAACGCTCGTTGACCTTCTTCGCGCTCATAAAGAAGGACGTCCGTTTTCAAATGTGCAGGGGGTTTCGTTCGCACACGACGGGACTATATATCACTCACCAGATCGGCCTCTGCTTACGAGTTTGGACGAGTTGCCCTATCCAGGCTACCATTTCGTCGCGGACGTCGTCGAGAAGTATCACTTCAAGCTGATGACTGATGCCACTAAACGATATGCACTCATCGAAGGGTCGAGAGGATGCTCGAATGACTGCTCATTCTGCACCCAGTGCGTTTTTTGGCGACGGAAGTGGCGGAGTAAATCGCCCAAGAGGATAGCTGATGAGATGCAGCACATTTACGAACAGTACGGAATGGAATTCCAGTGGCTTACCGACGATAATTTCGGCTTAGGCGCGCACACGCGTGAACTATGCAGGGAGCTCATCGACAGGGGGTTGTCGCAGGACATCACGTGGTTCATGCAGGCGCGCTGCGACGACGTTAGAAGACACGCAAACTTGCTACCCACGCTTAGCAAAGCCGGCCTTCGCTGGATACTTACCGGCGTCGAGAGTCCCAGCGAATCAACCTTGGAGGCGTTCAACAAAAAGATTCGACCTGAAGACGCCAAGAATGCGATATCACAGCTAAAGCGCAATGATATTTTCTCGCAGGCTATGTTTATCATCGGCGAGAGACACGATTCTGCTGAGTCAATAGCTCGCTTGCGGTCATTTGCCGACGAAATGGACCCCGACCTGGCGATTTTTGCCGTACTGACGCCTTTTCCGGGAACGAGGATCTATGACGAAGCACTGAACAATGGCTGGATTGAAGATCGCAATTGGGCGCACTACGACATGACCCATGCCATAATGCCGACGGAGCACTTGTCGCGCCTTCAGGTTCAAGAAGAGCTCTATAAGTGCTATCGCAGTTTCTTCGGCTCTTTTTCGCGGCGATTCAAAGGGATGTTCTCAACAAATGCGTTGAAGCGTCAGACTTATCGGTATTTGGCCGGGCAAGGCCTTATGAAGGAGCTGAAGGACTTGTTCTGGAGGGCCCCGGATGCCTGAGGGCACGTGGAAGACCCGATACCTGCTCTTTCTCGTCTTTGTGTCTTTTTCCACCCTTTGTTTGATCGCCGTGATTGCCTTTCTTTCACCGCGCGTTTCGGATGGCTTTGCGTGGCGAAGGCAGCTTACCGGATTAATATTCTCGGTATTGTGCATCTTAGGGATACTCGCTGTCTTCTTCCCGCGGCACTGTGCCCGAAGTCCCCACAAAGGGCGCTTAATTAGCGAGCGTTCCGATTTTTCCCTTCAAGGAGAGCAAGATTTACAAAAATCGTCTTGGATCGGCGGTGTAACGGTAACGCATGGACACCACCCGCTATGCGACCCATATCGTCAGCACGAGTTCGTCTTCGGCAAAAAAACGCTATGCTCCGCGTGCATGGGGTTGTTCTGTGGTGCTCTTATCTCTCTCGCAGGCGCGTGGTACGTTTTTTTTCAACAGTTGTCTTACGATATGCCCTACGGGATCATTTTTACCCTCGGGGCCATCTTGATCGTGTTTGGTCTTGCCCCTTACGTAGTCGCTAATCCGCTGGGACCAGTGCGGCGTTTTTCCTTTAACGCGCTTATGATTGTTGGAATGTTGCTCGCGCTCGTTGGAGTTGACGGCAGAGCTCAAAGTTTCGCGTTGAACGCGTTCCTTATCGGCTTTTTTGTTTTCGTGCTATTTACCAGGATCAGCCTTTCGCAGGACAAACACGAGCAAATCTGCGCAACGTGTGGACAGACGTGTGCGATTTGACAGAAAGATCGTTTTTTTACTTGCGGCTCCTTAATTGGTAAATCGCCCCAGCGATAATCAATATCGCAATGAAAATCAACACCACTGGCCCGATCAACTGTCCGTTAGCGTTAATTGCGATGCCTAACACGTTCTGAAAGATCAATACTACTCCGGCGATTAGAAGAAGCGAACCGAAGAATATTCCGACGATGATACCGCCGTGGGGGAGTCCAAAGCATTCCTGTTCCGGGCGTTGCTCCCCATAGCACCCATCACGGCGAGTGCGCCTGCGACGCGTGTCATACAGGGGTTCTCGACAGTTGACACAGACTTGCGCCCCTCCTCATTTTTAGTCCCGCAATTTTGGCAATACGGCATGTAATCACCACCATCCCTTACGCGGCCACATTCATAACGCTTGCCATTTGAAGCCAAAAAAGAGCAACTTTACGCTACGTGGTCTGCCTTTCGGACGTGTTTGGAGTTTTCGATGGTATCCCACGCTAAGTTTTTGAAGCTTTCATAAATTCGGCACGAAGCTCAGCAATAGCTACGAGAATCGCACTCTGAAACCAAGATTGCCGTCTAACTGTTCACCAAGTACGAGCGCATTTGATAATACGAGGGTAGTAACATTTAAGTCGCTCGATACAGCTAACTTAAAGTCGGACATGCTTCGCGAACTAAGCGTAAACAAAGGCTACAGAGGCAAAGAATGATCGAAAAGGCCGTAATACCGGCAGCGGGTCTAGGGACGAGATTTCTGCCAGCAACGAAAGCGCAGCCAAAGGAGATGCTGCCTGTCGTTGACAAGCCGGTTATCCAGTACGTTGTCGAAGAAGTACTAGCGTCTGGTATAAAGGACATCCTGATTATCACGGGACGAAATAAACGAGCCATAGAGGATCACTTTGACAGGGGGACCATCGACAACAGGTACCTACTTGAAATAGATGAAATGATGGACGATGTGAATCTTTTTTATACCCGCCAGAGGGGGCCAAAAGGGCTCGGTGACGCGGTCTCCTACGCTGAAAGCTTCGTGGGGGACGAGCCGTTTGCCCTGCTATTAGGCGATACCATAACCATCCCAGAGTGCTCGCGAGAATTGATAGCAAAGTATGAGGCGTTCGAGGCGTCTATTATAGCCGTTGAAGAAGCTCCAAGGGAGAAAATAAGCAGCTACGGCATAGTGAAAGGAATGGAAATAGAAGAAGATGTGCTGCTCGTTGAAGATCTGGTAGAGAAGCCCGCTCCGGAGAGCGCGCCGTCAAACTTAGCCATCTTGGGAAGATATATCCTGACCCCGGCAATATTCGACGCAATTGAACAAACTCCACCCGGAAAGGGAGATGAAATTCAGCTTACCGATGCGCTTCGCAACATGGAAGAGAAGAAATACGCGTACATTTACAGGGGAAAACGATACGACATAGGGAACAAGGCTGACTGGATAAAATCGAACATCGAGCTTTTTTTGCAAGATGAACGGTTCAGCGGGGAACTTGAACGTTTTTTGCAGCTACTAAGAGAAGATAGAGATGAGCGCAAGCGAGGTTAAGGAGATAATTGCTAATCTCGGTGACATAAGCAAAGACGTTAACGGCAAGACCGTTTTAGTGACGGGAGGTGCTGGATTTTTAGGCTCGTGGTTGTGCGATGTTCTGGTTGAACTCAATGCAAACGTAATCTGCATAGACAATCTTGCGAGTGGCCTAGAATCTAATATATCAGATCTACTCACCACGGATAATTTCGCGTTCATCAAGCACGACATCACGCAGCCGATATTCTTCGATGAAGATTTGGACGTGGTGCTGCACCTGGCGAGCAGGGCTTCTCCGTTTGAGTTTCAGAGATACCCGATCCAAATCCTGAAGGCAAACACGCTGGGAATTTGGGTCGCACTGGGTATAGCGAAGAGTCACAAGGCGCGACTTCTCTACACTTCTACGTCCGAGATATACGGAAACGCAACGGAGGTTCCAACCTCAGAAGAGTACACCGGAAATGTGAACCCGATCGGAGCGAGAAGTTGTTATGACGAGGCGAAGCGGTGTGGGGAATCCTTTGTCACAGCGTACCGGTTAGAGCATGGGATAGATGCGAGGATAGCACGGCTTTTCAACACGTATGGTCCGAGAATGCGGGCAGATGACGTCTATGGAAGGGTCGTGCCGCGCTTTATCGAACAAGCGCTGAAGAATGCGCCAATGACCGTTTTTGGCGATGGATCACAGACAAGGAGTTTTTGCTACGTCACCGATCAAATAGAGGGGCTGTTGAGATTTGCTTTCTTGGAAGATCTAGATGGAAAGGCCGTGAACATCGGGAGCGATGAAGAGATAACAATCGTTGCGCTTGCGGAAATCATCAAGAAATTAACGAATTCCACGTCAAAGATCAGGTTTGAAGATCTGCCCAAAGACGACCCTCTAAGGAGAAGGCCAGATATTCGCAAGGCCAGAGATTTTTTGAATTGGAAACTAAAGGTGGGTTTAGACAAAGGACTCGAAAGAACGATCCAATGGTTCAGGATGAAATGATCGTGCCACCACAGTACGACGTAGCCGTCGCGTACAGAATCTATCCGAACGTTTCAAGGGTCCCGCCCGTCTTCCCCAACGACAAGCTCAAGTTATCAGAGCTCTGCCTGAAGACCTTTAAGGAGTCCCTCGGCTCACTGAAAGTAAAAATGTTCGTCTTGCTTGATAATTGCCCCCCGAGCTATGAGGACTTGTTTACAAGATATTTTGATGAGCAGGACTTAGAGCTAATCAGGCTCAATGGGGTTGGAAACCGCGCGACCTTTGATAGGCAGATTAACATCCTCTTGGATCAACGTTTCTCAGAAATTATCTATTTTGCTGAAGATGACTACCTGTATCTCCCCAATCAATTCGAAAGTATGGTGAAATTCTTACACGAAGAGCAAGTCGACTTCGTGTCTCCGTATGATCATTTCGATTACTACGTGCTTGATCTACATAACCAAAAAAATTTCATTAAATTCTTCAATGACAAACACTGGAGAACCGCGGCTTCCACTTGTTTAACCTTCCTCACCACGAAAACGATACTCGGAAAAACTCAAAACGTCTTTCGAAGTTACACAAAGGGAAATGATGACGTAAGTCTGTGGCTGAGCTTAACAAAGCGCAAGTTGTTCAACCCTCTTGTCATATTGAAGTATTACAGAACAAACGGACACTTCTTTGGAATCATTTTGCACGCCTGGCAATTCTGCTGGAGACAAATCTTGTTTGGCAAGCGGAGGAACTTGTGGGTTCCTATTCCAAGCGTTGCTACTCACTTGGAGCGTGACCACCTAGCTCCGACTTTCACCTGGCTTACGAAACACGGGGAAACAACCATTGAGCAAAATATGCGCGCAAGTGACGGTGAACATGTCGCTGCCGCTATTTCGAGATCAACATCGTGTTAGTGACCCGCAATTGATGTTCGCTTGAAGCCCGCACCGCTACCTAAAAAAACTGATGCGCTTTTGTGCAGCTCGACTCCTAGTGTGTATGCAGTTTGACGCTTTAAGCTAATCATAAAATCGCGCATTAGTTTCCGGCGAGAGTTTTTATGGACACTGCCAAAACCGTTGGAAAAAATACCCTGGTCTTGTTTGCGTCCCAGATCGTGAGTATGGGGTTGGGCTTCTTCTACCTCATATTTAGCGCTCGATATCTCGGTCCCGAGTTGTTTGGACTTCTCACCTTTGCGTTGGCATTTACGGGGATTTTTGGGCTTCCCTTGGATTTGGGCCTGAACAATCTGGCGACACGAGAGGTCGCGAGAGACCACTCACGCGCAAACAAGTACCTCAGCAATATCACTTTTATTAAGGTATTTTTGGCAGTAATCACTTCTAGCCTCATTGCTGTTTCTGTCTATAGCCTAGGTTATACAGGAGAAACGATTGCGGTCATTTATTTGCTCACGTTGTCCACAATCTTCACTGCTTTCACAGCCTCATTTTATGCAATATTTCAGTCATTTGAGAAAATGGAATATCAGTCCATCGGGGCAATTTTGAGCAGTGTTTTATTGCTAACAGGCGCCGTAATTTTGATAGCGCGAAGCGCTGGAGTCGTCGCATTTGCTTCGATCTATCTAATTTCTAATGCAATCGTTTTGGGTTACAGTTTCTTCATATGCGTGCGAAAATTCCATTTGTTCAAAGTGGAAATTGACTGGGATTTTTGGAGGCCGACAATCAAACAGGCATTGCCGTTTGGATTGAGCGGCGTCTTTGTAACGATATATTTCTGGATAGACTCATTGATGCTGTCGCTAATTCAGGGTAACCAAGCCGTTGGCTGGTACAATGCAGGATATAGATTGGTCTTCAGCTTACTGTTTATACCTGCAGTTTTCAATGCAGCTGTTTTCCCGGCGATGTCTAGATTTTACATCTCTTCGCAGAATTCTTTGCAATTGATGTGGAAAAAATACCTTCGGCTCATGTTAATTCTTGGCATCCCTATTGGAGTGGGTACAACGCTTTTGGCGGAAAGGATTATCTTACTCATATTTGGTGAAGGTTACGCGCCTTCAGTTGCCGTCCTGCAGTTACTTATCTGGTCATTAGTCTTTATTTTTGCAAACGCTCCTTTCTTTCGCTTGTTTGAATCAACAAATAAACAGATACTTGTCACTAAAATCACGGGGCTCATGGTGATCGTTAACGTTGCTATCAATCTCGTATTGATCCCACGATTTAGCTACGTTGGAGCGAGTATCGCCACGCTAATAACAGAGTTCATCGTTGTTGTTTTTGCTTTCGTGTTAGCAGAAAGAGATTTGTACGTAATCAAAAAACCTGAATTGGCCAAAATTGTGCTCAAAATTGCGGGCGCTAGTGCAATAATGGGGCTATTTATCGCATATTTTCAAACTTACAGCTTAGTACTGTTGATAGCGTCAGCCGGCCTGCTGTATTTCGGGATATTGTACGTTGTGAAAGGAATTGAAAGAGAAGACATCATGCTTATAAAGTCAATCTTACAATCCAACACCTTGACGCGTAAAACTGAATGATGGCCAAACGGACCTCTATCTGTTTGTTTCGTGCTCGCTTTGTTTCCCACATTTCGTCTGAACTCAGCGGCTACAGCAGGTTGCCGGGCTGAGACGTATCCTCTAAACACAGAAGAGGCTATAGGGGCGACAGTTATAGCTCTAATGTTTCGTTAAGTGTTTATGAACGCGGCAAATCGATATGATGCCCAGATGATCCTCAGAACATTTAACTAGCCTAATGATATCATATTTGAGCGCATAGAAATTGACCCGCTTAGCGCTCTTCGTCATTCAGCGTTAGGGACGCCATCGAAACATAGGCTTTTGTTGGCCGCACACACTCCCGTTCCTGTAAGTGTATCATGCATCAAAAAGTTGCGATAATCATTCTCAACTGGAATAACTGGAAGGATACAATAGAATGCCTCGAATCTGTATATCAAATGGAATATCCCTGCTTTGATATCATCGTAGTAGACAACGCCTCTCAGGATGACTCCATTGAGAAGATAGAAGAGTACTGCAAAGGGGGGCTCATACCCAAATCCAATTTTTTTGAGTACAGTCACAAGAACAAGCCAGTAATCATTAGCAAGTATACAAAGAACGAGTCAGAAGCCCGAGCTCTAGTAGACAAACAAGTTGACAAACTGGCATCCAATAGGAAGCTCACTATCATATCAAACGACAAGAACTACGGTTTTGCAGAAGGCTGTAATGCAGGCATTCGGTTCGCGATGCGTAACGGTTCGAGCTATGTGGTGCTCTTAAACAGTGATACTGTCGTAGACCCTCAGTTTTTGCTTGAACTGGTTGAATCGGCAGAAATGGATCCGACCCACGGATTTGTTGGCCCTAAGGTATATTATTATGATTATGATGGGCGTGACGACGTTATAAATTCCGTCGGGGGGCGCCTCATCATAAGAAAAGGCGCAACACGTCAAATCGGTATTGGTCAGATCGACCAGGGACAATTCGATAAACCTATGGAACTGGACTATGTTGAAGGTTCATGTTTGTTGACACGAGCTGAGGTGATAAGGGACATCGGCTTACTCGATCCGGCATATTTCACTTATTGGGAAGAAACCGACTGGTGTATTCGGGGACGTAAAGCAGGTTATAAAGCGGTTTATGCCCCAAAATCAAGAATTTGGCACAAGGTTGCGGCATCGAACGTCGGTTTGAAAAATGAGTACTACAGGACTAGAAACGCATTTTGGTTTCTAAAAAAACACGCTTCTAGAGGAGAATATTTGTCGTTTATTCTATACTTTTTTTTGTTTAGGATCTATTTTTTCACTATTCTCTTGCTGATTCAGGGGGATCTTCAGAAGCTCACTTATTTTTGCAAGGGAGTTTTTGATGGCATTGAGATGACAAAAAACATTCCGGCGTGTGCGGAGAGTGTTGAATGACTGCGTGTGTGTCTCAATCACCGCTCAGCATTGGTGTTTAGTAAGCACAATGGAAGAGCCGTAGGAGCATCAAGGAGGGACAAGTATCTTGCAGCACAAATTATTCGTGCGGCCTACTGATAGCAGATGATGCACGCTTAAAAAAGTTGCTGAGAGGCAAAGCGCACGGCAATGTTGGTGCGCTAATATTCGGCCTTTTTAATTCAACACAGAGCGGACCACGCGTTCTCAAATTCCATTGTATGCTAGCTTAAGCACGTATTATAGTGAAAAAACTCTGATCGACTGAAAAAAGTTAAGATTCTGATAATGACGGCCACATATAGCACTTAGTAAACGGGCGTTCATAATTATGCACACTTCAATCGAAAGCATGCCCGCAAATATATCGGGTAAGCATCGTAACAGGACAATGAAAATCGCCGTATTTGCCCCATTCCCGGAGAAAAAAGACGGGATTCCGCGAGTTGCTGAAGAACTAGTAAAAAGATTCTGTGCGTTTGACGAGATTACGAGCATATCGATTATAACACCTCATAATGAGGGATTTTTAGACCCTGCAGTATTAACCAACCACAAAATCTCTTTACATCCGTTAAATGTGCTTAAGCCAGCCGATTTTTTGAAATTGATCAAACTGTACATGCAAAATGATATTTTTCTTAGTATGTCCGTGCCTTGGTCCATACCGAGTCTAAGGGTCCCGATAGGTGGACTGCCCTTTGTTTTTGTTCTTGCCAAGCTCAGCTTTTGGTCTAGTTCTAGCATCATTCAAGTTCTTCACGATTTTGTTCCCTACGTTTTCCCCCAAGACGACACTGAAGACAAAGGAACATACAGAATTTTCACCAACTATCAGACATTTCTATCAAAAGTCCCTACGAGGTATGTTGCTGATTCTCAATCTACAAAGAAAGACGCCATAGAATTTTGGCATATTCGGAAAGAAGACGTCGACGTCGTGTACTTAGGTTCGTTTGTCGAAGCAAAAAGCCCCCGCACTCATTTTGACAACAAAAAGGTACTGATTGTGTCCGCTGTGTCGCCGCACAAAAATCATTTTCGATTGCTTGAAGCTTTCGAAATGGTATACCAACAGCATCCTGATGCAGAATTGACAATCGTGGGCAATATACGAAAGAACGTGCGCTCACGATTTGAATCGGCTCTCGACGAAGTGATGAGCAGAAATAAGGGAATAAAGATATCCTTATGCGGATATGCAACAGACGAAGAAATCGTCTCGTTATATAGGAGCGCTGCGGTTTTCGTATATCCTTCGCTCTATGAAGGATTCGGTCTGCCAGTCTTGGAGGCTATGGCCCAAGGTTGCCCCGTTATAGCGTCAAACGTGTCTTCATTGCCAGAGGTAGTCGGAGATGCAGCGGTGCTCATCGATCCGCTCAATACTGCAGAACTAGCTGAAGCGATGATAAGAGTCTTAGCAGATGATGAGCTGAAAAGAGAGATGAGCGTCAAGGGTATTAATCGGGCGAAGCTGTTTTCTTGGGACAGAACTGCCGAGAAATATGTCGAAGTGTTTAATAGAGTTTTGATGGATAAGCAGGCTAACAGTTAGTCTCGTGCTGATTGAGACGCGCAAACAATATTATTATTTTTTTTTCAGGCTACGTTTTAGCCCCAGCATTGATGGAATATCCAGCACAGAACTACTTGCGATAATCAGCTGGCATATTCTGCGTCGCTGGGCATAATTCGAGACTCTTTGTTGCTGGAATCAACAAGAATGAATGCGATTCAATAAGTGTAAAAAGATTTGAGAGACGCAAACAAAGAGATTATGAACAACGCAACTTCATCCCTGGCATTTGTTATAGGTCGTGGATTTCGAAGCCTTCGTACAAGTGAAGGCATGCACATTGATCAGAGGGCTCACTGAAGGACCGAAATCAGATACAAAGCATCTACTAGAGAGAGGATTTTGAGGTCACGGAGCGCAATATTCCTACCCACATGACTGTTAATGAAAGATTTGACAGCGATCCAGAGATTTATGTCAAGGTGGAACCCTAATAGAAGGTTTGCTGAGACCCGATTGAGCCGAAAATTTGGGATGCAGAAGACACAGTAGCTAGAGACAGCAAGATACGCACAGTCGATCTACGAAGATGACAAAGACCTAACGTGCTGCTGAAAGAACAAACTTGAGGGTTGGCCCAAAGAGATGCGCTGCGCGAGACGTCAGAAGCCCAAAATCTTTTGAATTGGGAGCCGAAAGTGGCGTTAGAAGCATGTTTCCCACAACAATCCAATGGTTCAGGATGAAATGATCGTGCCATCACAGTACGACGTAGCCGTCGCGTACAGAATCTATCCGAGCGTCTCAAGGGTCCCGCCCGTCTTCCCCAACGACAAGCTCAAGTTATCAGAGCTCTGCCTGAAGACCTTTAAGGAGTCCCTCGGCTCACTGAAAGTAAAAATGTTCGTCTTGCTCGATAATTGCCCCCCGAGCTATGAGGACTTGTTTACAAGATATTTTGATGAGCAGGACTTAGAGCTAATCAGGCTCAATGGGGTTGGAAACCGCGCGACCTTTGATAGGCAGATTAACATCCTCTTGGATCAACGTTTCTCAGAAATTATCTATTTTGCTGAAGATGACTACCTGTATCTCCCCAATCAATTCGAAAGTATGGTGAAATTCTTACACGAAGAGCAAGTCGACTTCGTGTCTCCGTATGATCATTTCGATTACTACGTTGATGAGATACACAATTACAAGAGTCACATCAGATTTTTCGGCAACAGACACTGGAGAACGGTGGCGGGAACTTGCTTGACGTTCCTCACAACGCAATCGGTTTTGCGCTCCACCAGGAACGTGTTTAGAACATATGCTGCAAGAAACACAGACGGAGGGATTTGGCTAAGTCTAACAAAATATCAGGTATTTAGCCCACTGGCGATTGCCAAACACTTGCAGCATTTGAATGACAAAACAATGAGGGGCAAACTGATTGATATGATCGGCTTTGCTTGGTTATTCTGTTGGAGACAAATTGTTTTTGGGAAACGATGGAAGTTATGGGTTCCTATTCCTAGTATCGCTACACACATGGAAGCCAACTACTTAGCTCCAACTTTTTGCTGGGTTAGCGATCCTGCGGTACGAGCTTCATTTTTTTAAGTTCTTCAATCCCACTTTGCGCGAGCTTCTGATTGTACGTCCAGATCACGCCGTCCATAGATTTAAATCTGATTATATGAATAGTTATTCACATATGAGCAATCGTTGTAGCGAGTTCTGCATAAACAAGGAAGCCGTTGACGTCGTGCGATCTCAGATGCTTGACCGCCAGCTTGTTTTTGATACCGCAGAGATTTTTAAGGTGCTTGGCGATCCTACGAGGATGCGGCTTCTTCATGCACTTGCTCAGCAAGAGCTCTGCGTGTGCGACCTTTCAGCCGTACTTGAGGTGTCACAGTCCGCGATCTCTCATCAGCTTCGCGTGCTGCGAGGCGCGCGATTAGTCAGATACCGCAAAGTGGGCAAAGTCGTTTACTACGCGCTTGCTGACGCACACGTCGTGCAGCTGATTGATATTGGAGCGAACCATGCCCAAGAACCACGGCCACAGTGAAGAGAGCTGCTCCGCGTGCGCGACGGACATTTTTGAGGAAAAAGAGCCGTTGTGGAAACAGAAAGAAGTCGTAGTGATTAGTATAGCGGCCGCTATCTTTTTGGTGGGTGGATACTTCGAAGCCGGGCTTCAGCAGCACATCGTCGCGCAAATCGCATTCCTTGCCACGGCACTCATCGCTGGATATTCCATAATCAAAAAAGGGCTCCTCAGGCTGGTCCAGCAGCATCGCTTCGATATGAATCTGCTGATTACAATCGCCGCCGCAGGAGCGTTCGCCATCGGGCACGGCGAGGAGGGAGCAGCCGTCATGTTGCTGTTCTTCGTCGCTGAATTTCTCGAAGACTACGCAGGCGACAGAGCGCGACAGGAAGTTGGATCGCTACTCAGGCTCGCGCCAGAGACGGCGGTTCTTTTGCGCGAAGGGCGCGAGATCGTCGTTCACGTGCACGAAGTCGGGGTGGGGGAGCACGTCGCAGTAAGGCCCGGCGAAAAAATACCATTAGATGGCATAGTCGTTAGCGGCCTTTCATCGGTAAATCAGGCCCCGCTAACTGGAGAAAGTGTGCCCGTTGTCAAGACAGTCGGCGACGCGGTATTTGCCGGCACCATCAACGAAGACGGATACCTCGAAATTCGCATAACCAAGAGGTCTGATGAGACGACACTGTCGCACATCGCGCAGCTTGTTGATGATGCGCAGCGGAAGAAGACGCCGACGGAGGCGTTCATCGATCGGTTCTCGCACTATTACACCCCGACCGTCATTGCACTCGCCGCCCTGGTAATCGTGCCCCCCGTGCTCCTTGGCCTGCCGTTTGAGGAATGGTTTTACAAAGGCTTGGTGCTGCTTGTCATCTCGTGTCCTTGTGCTATGGCAATCTCTACACCAGTTTCTATGGTTTCCGGGCTCACCGCAGCTGCTCGGCGCGGCATCCTTATCAAAGGCGGTGACGTAATCGAAGAGCTAAAAGAAGTTAAAGTAGTCATCTTTGACAAGACGGGGACCCTCACCGAGGGACGACCCACCGTGACAGACGTACTCAGTCTCAATGGCGCAACAGAACGGGAAGTAGTCCGCATCGCTGCGTCTTTGGGGGTAAGATCGACCCATCCTGTATCAGAAGCGATCGCCAGGAAGGCAGACGAGGACGGTGTCGCATCCGTGCCCGTCACTGAGTTCAAGTCGATTCCTGGAAAAGGCCTCGTGGGACGATTAAACGGCGCGGACGTTTGCGCTGGCAATCGAAGCCTCTTCCATAACCTCAACTCAAGCCGCTTTGAGGACCTTTTCGAACGCCTCGAAAATGAGGGAAAGACGCTCGTCGTGGTCGGTACCGCCACCCACATTCTTGGCGTCATCGGCCTCAAGGACCGAATTCGGGACAAGTCTGCTCCAGTGTTGCGCGCACTCGCTTCACGCGGCATCAAAACTGTCATGCTCACAGGTGACAATGAACGTGCAGCGGCCGCTGTTGCGAGCGAGCTTGCGTTAGACGAGTGCTATGCAGGGTTGCTGCCGGAGGACAAAGTGTGGCACGTTGCAGAGTTGACCAAGGCCTACACACACGTCGTAATGGTCGGCGACGGAGTAAATGATGCTCCTGCGATGGCGCGGGCACAAGTGGGTATCGCAATGGCAGCCGCTGGCTCCGATGTCGCTGTTGAGACAGCAGATGTCGCGCTGATGGAAGACGATCTCTCAAAATTGACGTATCTCATCGATCTTAGCAAAAAGACAATGGCCGTTGTCAGAGAGAACGTCATAGCATCGGTTCTGATTAAGGGATCTTTTGCGCTGCTCACCTTTCCTGGAATTATCACGCTCTGGCTAGCAGTCGGTATCGGCGATATGGGGTTAGGCCTAGCCGTTATACTCAACGCGTTACGAATCGGTCGAAGGCAGTAGCGGGTCAACGGTGTCCAGCAAGGGCGTTGCGAAAATAGCCTTGACCGTGATCACACGACTTCAGCGTCTTCGAAACTACAGTCAAAGGTACCGAACGCGGCCCTACAGCCGGATTTTGATGACAACAGATGCGTGCCACTTCATCTTGAAGGACGCGGTGAGAGCGTTCGGCGCTGCACAAAGACGCCCCTTTTACGTCGTTGTTGGTCTTTCGACGAACTCCTTAACGATTACTTCGTTTCTAGCATGACCGTCACATTAAAATGGTAGCATCGCAAAAAATAGTTACCGGATCATAGACAGGAGTTGCAGATCTGCACTGTTGTCACCTTTGTCGCAACAAAGCGCAGATCTGCAGCACAGTCCCCGAGCCCACAGGGGCTCGGGACTCTCTTTTTTGGGTCTAAGAGCGTTTCATGCATACTCGCGCTTATCGTAATTTAAACATTTCGATTTGTGCTGATCATCGAAGCCTTACACAAGGCATCGCGGCTACTTTTCTTCAGCAGCTATTTTTCTCAGCGCAGAATCTCTTCCTGTCCAAAAAAGGAGAAATGCTTATTGACTTGGGCCTCCTTTGAACTACGGAGATAAAATCATGTGTTCTGGCGGCGGCCCAGTTGTTACTATGGAAACAAGCTGGTTTGCGACGTATAGCTGCAGCACCTGCGGGAAGAAATTCAAGGCGATGGGCAAAAACCCGACATGTCCTTCTTGCCGATCAGATGACGTAGTAAAGCATTCAGATTGAACGCGAACGTGCAAGAGATTGGAGATTTGCCAAAGCGGCTGCTCCGCTAGCGCCGCGTTGACAAAAAACTCGGATCTTCTCAGCACCCTGTATGCACAGCGCTTATTGATCCCAGAAATCGACGAGAGCGTATTTTAGACTGCCCACCCCAAACTCAGCCGCGTAGGCGAGGTGCGCGACATCTTGAACGCTTTGGTGCACAAGCGAGCGATCACGCCATTTGAGAAGGTCAAACCCAGCACTATCAAGCGCGACAGGGTCGGTGCCGGCCAGCATGTATCCTAAAAGCGCCTGTTTGCCCCCATGCCGCACTTCCTCCGCCTTGAAGAGCGTCTCAACGGCATCGAGGATGAAGAGGTTACACGATTCGACCGAAGCAATCGCAGCAATCGCCTTGTGGATGTCAGGCGTGCCGCGATGCATAGCGCTGCGCTCACCGAGGTCGAGCAGACCAAACTGATTCTTTATAGCGCCAGTCATGGTGCAAGTTACGTGGCGCTTAAGAACCGGAAGAGAGATCTTCACGTCAAAGGAGCGCGGGACGACGGACAGGGAAAGTTCAAACCCGTACGGTGTCTGGCGCTTCACGTGCTCCCGCTGGTTGAGGTTAACTAATTTAACTCCGTGGGCATCGCATACACGCCGTAGAGGGTGCTCTTGCGGCACAGCTCCCGCTTCGCCTCGCCAACTATAGTCGTAAGCAGGCCCGTCGCCCACCGTCACAGACACTTGATAGTCAGACAGGTACGTCAGAACCGTGTCGAGCACCCTCGGATCCGTGGTCGTTGGGTAGGGTTCTTCAGAGACGAGGTTCGGCTTGACGAAGACAGAATGCGCCTGCGCAATGATGTCCGCATACCGGGCTAGTACGCCTTGCACGAACCCGCTCTTTGTCCCCGCACTCTCCATTGCGATGTAGACGTCCGACATCTCATGCATTATCGCAAAGGAATCTTAAATACTTTAAGAAGCTCCGGGCTCGCGTACTCCGCGTCAAGAGGCAACAAATCGACGCAAACCGTCGTATGCGCGATATTGCTTGTTTGACACACGAACGAGCAAAAAGATGCAAGCAGGACAACAGAAGAAACGCAGCTAGCAACAGTCCAATGCTACTCGCGGGATGTGCCGGGAGATGAGAGCGCGGCACGTTTTTTTTTGACACGGCAATATCAAAGACGATGATGCCCTCGATCAATCCGACACTACTTTAAAGAGGCAGATCGGACAGCTTTTCCCAGCTTGTAGGGAATCGCAGCACAAGTGAGAGCTGTAGGTATTGCTACGAGCCAAGAATCGTGCTCCAAATCAAACAGCGGCTCGTTGTTAAGTGCGATTCGGCTATCACGCTAGATCATATCGGCAACTTTTTGACAAAGCGCGCAAAGTGTGATAAGATGCCGCCTGACAAGATCGCTAGCGAGCGCGACACGCGGTTCTGGCGCCTCGATACCTTCAGCGACGCAATCTTCGCCGTGGCGATGACGCTGCTCGTTTTCAGCTTCCCTCTTTCCGGCCTGCCCCGCAACCTCGGACAAGCGGAGGTTCAGAACCTCATTCAGAGCTTAGCGCCACAGTTCGAGACGTTTATCATCAGCTTCCTGGTCACTGGCGCGTTCTGGACCTCGCATCACCGCATCTTTGACAAGATCGAACGCTATGATCAAGCGCTGGTATGGCTCAACTTCGCGTTCCTATTATTTATCGTCTTTATCCCATTTCCTACCGCCGTTTTGGTCAGCGCTGGAAATTTCTGGCTTCCTGTCGCATTTTATGCATCTAACATCGCTTGCGCAGGTCTTGCGCTCACTCTCGCGTGGGTTTACGCGTCCCATAACTATCGGTTGATAGATATGAGCACGCCGATTCGAGAAGTCCGCTTAACCACTGTTCAGGGAGTTGTGGTTCCAAGTATCTTCCTATTGTCGATTCTCGTGGCGATTTACAGCCCGCGTCTTGCCGAGTACTTCTGGCTTCTAAGCTTTGTGGCGCAATGGGCGGTTGCACAGCGGAGGGGAGTCAAATCTCGCTGAGCCCGCAAACCATTGTTCTTCGCGCAAAAGTGGAAGTTTCTCACTAGAGATGAGGAGGATTTTGGACTTAATAGCAAAGTTATCACGGGGGCTAGTCTAGACGAAAGCAACGACTGAGGCCATTGCTGCCCGCATCGCTTGTTCAAAAAAATAGCTCCGAGCGCTTGACTTATTCAGTTGCGCTACCTCGCGTGTTGAATCAAGCGCGGTACTTCTTTTTTGCGAGTTTGTAGCAGTCCCGCGCCAGGCAAAGTCTTTAACACATCAAGCGAGAGATGCAAAAGAACAAAGATCTGATATGACCTCTGATTTGAACATTTTGCTATTTCACGACTCTTTTGACGTTATCGGCGGCGCCGAGAAGGTAGTTGCAACCATTGCGAAGGCTTTTGACACGCCAATCGCAGCAGCGAATGTAGATCCGGAGATCATTCAAGAATTAGGTATCGATGCAGACGCAGTCCACAACTTGGGCCGAATTGAAGACAGAGCCCCTTTAGGTCCAATTAAACTGAGTTTGTTATTTCGAAAAGCTCGTTGCCGCGGTTTTGACAAATATCTTCTAAGTGGATACTGGTCTTTGTACGCGTCCTACAACCACAAACCTAACGTATTTTACTGCTATACGCCGCGCCGAAACTTTTACGATTTAAAGCGCTTCAGTATTGCGCGTCAGTCGAATCTAGCAAAGAAGGCGGTGGCCTGGAGCTGGGCGATTGTGCACGGGAGTTTTGACAAAAAAGCGATTGAACAGGTCGACGAGATCCTAACGATCAGCAGTAACGTTCAAACGCGAATCACTAAATATTATAATAGAGAATCGACCGTAGCATATCCACCTGTTCCGACGGCTCGGTACCGCACTAAGGAATTCGGCGACTTTTGGCTATCAGTGAACCGATTATATCCTGAGAAGCGAGTTGAGTTGCAGATACAAGCCTTTGAAAGCTTGCCAGACGAACGTCTGTTGATTGTCGGCGGATATGCACGTCGCGACAAAGAACTGCTCGCGTACCACAAGCAGTTTTCTGATCTGCCACCAAATGTGGAGATCCTAGGAAAAATCCCGGAAGAGGACTTATTAGAACTATATGCAACCTGCAAAGGAGTCGTATACACACCCATTGATGAGGATTTTGGCTTAGTCCCTGTTGAAGCACAAGCCAGCGGAAAAGCCGTCGTCGGCGTCAACGAAGGTGGGCTGAGAGAGACCGTCATCAACGGTCTCACAGGCTTCTTGGTGGATCCGCATCCAGAATCCTTGAAAAAAGCGATACAGCGGGTTTCAGAAGAACCGCAACGATACGAAAAAGCCTGTAAGAAGAATGCGAGCAGATTTGATGAACACATATTCATTGCAAGCATGCGCCAGAATCTCTATACTGAAGAATAACAGGTTAGCTATGCTCTTTCCACGTAAGACAATACGCCGCCGCCGTGTGCCGTCATATCATTATGTGATATATGTAAAACCGAGGGCCTAAAAATGGCTATTAATCTGGATAAAGCCGGAGCGAAGATTATGAAAGTGTTTAAGCGCGGGGGCGTGGCCGGCGATAAGTTCCGGCATAAGGACGATATCGCGTGGTGGATGAGTCGCTTTGAAGCGCTCTGTACGACCGAAGCGGAAGACGTCGTACGAAAAGCGATAGCGAAGCTTAACGAAGCGGTCGCCCGGCGTGATGAAGGCATTAACTTAGTCGCGCAGTTAGATCGAGATATTAGCGAGGCGGAAAGCGAAATAACGCGGCTGGGTGGAGCGGCGTTTATTGAAAAATCAGAACCGATGATCGAAGAGCTAAAAGTATATTTCGATAATTTGTACGAATCGCTCAAGCACTCGCGGCCCGAAGACGTAGCGCTCGCGGCCCGAAGAGGTAGAAAAACAGAATGATAAACGTAGAAGAAACGGACATTTTTCCTGACTCATTCGAGGAGTAGTCAGACGAGGAGGAGGAGTGAAAAATGGCTCTCGATTTTGGCACGGGAGTTAGAACTGCTCGGATTCGTTGACATACACCAAAAGGGGCGCGGGCGTGGGCGCGGAACCGATTTTACCATTCAGCCGGCTGGATCGATTGACCGCAAATATATGATTGTTACTTTGACTTCGATGATCGCGTGAAGTGGCTAATACTAGTGCAAACACAGTGACTATTTATGACTACACAGGAGAGCAAGCCAAAAGAGCCCAGTTTTGTCACAGGCCAAGAAGCTCTCATATATGAAGTTGAACGGGCGTGTGGGCAGTTAAAAAAGCTTAAGGACTTGCAACTAGACGAGCCTTTTTTGCGTGCGGTGGCTGCGGAAATACGAGCGCACATGAACCACTTAGGGGTAAGCTTGCAGAGCTTAACGGAACCTTGTGGCTAATAACTGTAGCTAAAACGGCTCGCGCTTGCCAAGGAGCCTCCTCGGCTTCAGCCCTGCTACGATCAGCTCTCGCGTCTGTCCGCGTCGCCTTGCCTACCAATAATCGTGCCCAGCACAAGGCGCGTACGAAGAGGGCTAAGATACGTGTGACGTCTTTCTTTTTCTTGCGCTTCTCTCTCCACATCCCTGAAACACGAAACGAGCGCGTCGAGTGCCTGCGTATCATCTAAACTAGCCTCGGACTCCTCATAGACTTTTGTTTTGACTTCTGAAAGCGCACGCCTTAGCAAGTCCGCGTCGTTGCCGGTTAAAATTAGTCCGCTTTCAATCATTTTTTCCCTCCTTTATCGGTACTTTTTACATGCATCACATTACATAATGCATGATCGGTTTTTTCTGACGGCAATATTAGCGTCAAAATGACCGTTATTCTTCACGAAAAGCGTTAAACAAGCTTCAATAGATAAATGACTGCACAGCTAGTCCATGATAATGCGCAGACGGCGATACTCCTCACAATACGGCACGCGGTCCCCATTGCCACGCACCCTGCAGTGAGTGTACTTCTCGCATCTTTGGCAGTTCATCATAGGCGCATTTCATGAAGAGCAGCGTAAAGAGGGCTATCCACGCTGTGGGAAACTAACCGCGCTTATGTTTTTTCGGTCTACTCGTGGGTTTACCAGGTCCGCCCCGCTGTGACGCGCGAGCGCTGTCACGCTTTTGCACGAAATCGCTGCCTCACGCGGCCTTATGAAACCACTCGGTGTAGTCTCGATCGGAGATGAACGTTATGGCAACGAACAAAAATGTTTGCTACTATGGCCTTCACATTGGCTGCCTGAATGCAAACAACCCCAATTGCAGAACATGCGCGGAGCACTTGACTCGCGCGGAGCACTTGACTCGCGCGGAGCACTTGAATCGCGCGGTGAACTACATAGCTCACGAAGCGACAACCTCTAGCGTTGGAGCACACAACGGCGGAGCAAACGACGGAGCACGCTACCAATTGAGGCTGCGACGCGCGGTCGTCACGTGAGTGTCTTCGTGCGGAGCGTATAGCTGAGAAAACCAGTTTGGACCGGAGGTGAATGTTATGGCAACAAGACAAACTGCCCGGGATTACGCCCTTTACGTGGGCTGCCTTCTCGCGTCTGTTGCGGTCAATCTTGCCGTTGCTCGGGGTTTCCATCTCATTAGTGACGTCGTGCCCGCCCTCGCGCTCAACGCTGAGTCCTCCGGCTTCCTCCTCATCGCTATAGCTACCGAACTCACTGCGGAGTTTGGCTGGTTTTTCGCGGCCCTGTTCTTGCCGCGCATAAAAAAGATACCTATCCTTAAACGGCACTCGCTCATAGATTTCCTGCAGGTGACTACTGATACGTCCTAGGCGAGCGAATCGGAGGTGAATATGGTGCCGAAAGGATGGTGCGAAACAGCTAAAAAGAACGTAACGATAGTGTGATTCGTTTATCCTCTGCTTATCTCATAGCTCGTTATTTCTTTTTTCGATTTCCTTTGACTGACGGGCCCCGTTAACAACCTGACCTAAGAAGGCATGGAATGACAGGATAGGAATTGTTAAGCCACAATCACCACTTGCATAAGCGTATGCAATTGAAACCAATAGCTGCGATAACTGTTCTTTTTATTGTGGTTGCCTCATTATTGATTGTAGTGAGTGCAGCAGTTAACGCACAAACAGGCACAGGCGTTTCAACGCCCAGTATTGATTTCGGCACGGTCGGACGCGGAGGGAGCGCAGAGCGAGATGTGATACTCTACAACAGAGGCAACAATTCGACGCTCACTTATTCTGTCAACTTCACCAATGTTACGAACACAAGCGGACAGCTAACGGCGACGCCCTCAAGCGGGGCAATCGCTCCAAAATCAAACGTAACCATAGCCGTCAGGCTTGACGTGCCGAGCGACGCCAAGGAGGGCAATTTTAACTCAAGCATGCTCGTTAATACGTCAACGGCTCAAAACGGTTCGACGCTGCTCCCAGCACTAAGCGCTAACATCACTTACACAGTCCAAGGTAACGCACAAACAGCGCAAGGCGTAGACGTGCCTCTCGTTGCTGGGGCTTTTGGAGTCTTTGCGCTCGTGGCTATTGGAGCGGTTTATGTTATCTTACTGAGGGGAAAATGATGACCGACACTGACACCGATATTGAAACGACACGCGAGGCTGTTGATCTAGTCAAGTATATATAATCGAGCATATATTAGAGGACGATTTAGAATACTTTTACATATTTTGAGAAATGGCTAAGGCCGTCACGTGCCCCGCCATTTTCGGGCCCGTCCCAGTGGTCGGACGCGGCTAAAATGTTACGAGTTGTGCCTAGATTGTCACGTCGACGTGACTTTCAACGCACGATGAACACAAACACGGCCTTGTTTCACGCGGGCAAAATGACTTTTTGTCTCAATGTGTTAACATCCTTGTGGCCCTCGGGGAGAGAAACGATAGCACCCTGGTTTTGTTGTCCATCTTCCACCGGCGCGCGAGCGCTGCCTATGTTTGCAAGCTTGTTTCTAGCTGGGATGCCGTGTTACAATGTGTCGCTAACGGGGCCCGTAGATCAAAGGAAATCGCGAAAACTAAATAACGGCTAGGACCTACGGGATGCTAAAGAGGAGGGGCCCTCCCGTATGCAAGATCCTGTAGTACGACAAGCTACCACATGGACAGAGGCTCGAAAGCTTCTTGTTCTGCGGCCTAGTTGTGCTAACGTCCTCTCATTATGAAATCGATAGGAGGCCAGCTTACAGCTTGCTATTAAACCTGATGGAATGCTCTCGAATCGACGCGTTCTACCAACTGAATTAGATTCTGCTTTGCTTCACTCGATTTGAGCGGTCGCAAGCTTTCCACAGCTTCGTGGGTGAATGTTGTCGCCGTCTGGAGTAGAAATTCTTTTTGAGAGGAGTGTGCGTCCTTCAGATCAAGCGTAATCGTTCGGCTCTGCGCCCAATCAGTGATATCATCGTGGATTTGATATGTTACGCCAAGGGCTCGTCCATAGGCCGTCAGTGCGCTTAAATCTGGAGCCATCGCTCCAGCGATCAACGCCCCTATAGTTGCTGCGGCCTCAAAGAGCGAGGCCGTTTTTTTCAACACAATGCGCTGGTATACGGCTGGACGCACTGCTTTGTTCGTCTCGCTGACAAGTCGTTCCATGAGTTCACCCTCGCACATCCGAGCAGTTGCTGTGGCCAGCGCGCTCATGACACGGGGATCTGGATACCGGGCTGCTATGCTCAAGATCATCGAGAGGATAAAATCAGCACTCAAAAGCGCCATCTCTTGGCCATATCTTGCATGAAATGCTGTGGCGTCCCGTCGCACCCCATCTCCGTCGATAATGTCATCGTGGATGAGCGACTCCATATGTGCAAGCTCTACGGCGACAGCAGCAGGAAGGGGGTCACCATCTCGCCGACGCACGCTGTCATATGCAAGAAGGAGCAGGATCGGTCGTAAGCGCTTGCCACCAGTGAACGCGTCTGCAAACGGGGCAAAGAAAGGAGACTTGCGTCGCTGATGTAGCTCAGCGTTCAGGGCGGTGTCCACCTGACTACGGTAGTCGTCAATTTTAGCTGAAAAGCTGTCCGAGGGATAGCGCTGGGTACTTCCTCGCATTGAATCGCCGCGTTGAAATATGTTCGATTGTAAATAAACCTAGCTCTCATAAATGCCCTAGCTCGCGAAACTGTCATAAGACAGATGCGTTACACTTATCGCACATGGCGTGCCGTTCAAGAGTCAGTGGCTTCCTCTGTCGGATCAGTGTGTATGAAGCACGACGGGTCTTCGTTGAGATAATCACCGCTAACTGCCAATGTCCTCCCTCGACAACCCCCACAAAGCCGCCTATACTCGCAATCGCCACAGCGGCCTTTGAGGCGCGTCTCACGCTGCCTCAGATCTTCGAAGACAGGAGAACTTGTCCAGATACGCCGAAAAGGCGTCTCGCGCACATTCCCGCACGATACCTCGATAAAGGGACACGGCCAAACGTCTCCGTTTGGTTTGACGTAGACAAAGCCACGTCCGGCCGAACAGCCGTGAAAGACAGCCTCCGCCAGGCGCAGCAATGGACCGCTGCTGATGCGGGCGCGCTGAAGAAGGAACGGCCAGTACTGCGGGCCGGCGACGGGTTCCATAATGGCTCGTGTGCTACGTTGTGCATCAGCCATGAAGCGGATTAATCGCTCGTTCGCCCCTAAGTCGAGCGCGGCCTCGCTTATGCTACGCCCCCGCCCAACAGGGACGAGCTGGTACATGAGAATGATGCCCGTACCGAGCTCGTCGACGAGGTGCATTAAGTCCGCCAGCTGCTCGACGTTGTACTCCATCGCGGTGATATTGACGTGCAAGACGATGCCGGCGCGCCTTAGCGCACGCATTCCCTCCACGGCAGCCTCAAAAGAGCCGGATATGCCGCGCACCATATCGTGCTGCTCTGCAGTGAATCCATCGAGGCTCACCGCAGCGATCGCAAGTCCAAAGCGGCGCAGCCGGCGCGCCACGTCGTCGTCTATGAGCGTAGCGTTGGTCGCCATCGTGTTGGTAAATCCCAATGCCTGGCTATAGGCAAGCAGCTCAAAGAGATCCCGACGAACTAGAGGTTCGCCTCCCGTAAAGGCCATCATGCGAAACTCTGACACCTGCGCCAATTGATCGAGGAGGCGCTTAGCTTCGTCTGTCGTTAGTTCATCAGCGGCAGGTTTCCCACCTGAAGCGTGGCAATGGATACAGCGTAGGTTGCACGTCGTCGTCATCTCCCACACCGGGTGGGCGGGAAAGCCGATACAACCCATACCGCGGGACCCTGCAGCGCCCGGGAGGCATTGAATGCCGTAGGTGAGCATCCACCGGGGCAACCCCCGCCACCTCGCGAGGGCGCCTATGTAGAGCGCACTCATCGCCTGCCTCAGAATAAGCGTCGGTGGCCACCAGTAGGTACGCACCATGCGTCGCGGTTTTTTCCCCCACTCTGAACGCCATGAATCCATTAAATCACCCAAGAAATGCGAAGAGATATGCAGCGGTCGTCCCCACGTTCACCGCTAACGTAGCCGCACACAGCCGTCCGAGGATGCCTTGTTGATGCCAACGCCCGCGAAGCACTAAAACGACCGCGACGAGCGAAACGAGCGCTGTGGGGAGAAATATCCACAGTGCGCGCAACGGTACGCCTTGTCCAAGGGTGAGGAGCAATGCCAACCAGCTGCCGATGCTCACCAGAACATACAACTGCGCAGTGGTCTCTCTCCCTAGCCGCACGACAAGATTTGTTTTAGCTGCTGCTATATCTGCCCAATAGTCGAGAAACTCATTGAGAAGAATCACGTTAAAGATGGTGAGCGCGATCGGGAGCGCGACCCACGTGACGAGGGGCGCAATGCTGCCCATTTGTAAGTAAAAACCCGTGGCTACTGTCAGCCACCCGTAGCAGAAGGCGATCCATAACTCACCCCACCCTCGGCGCACCCAACGTAACGGCTGCGCTGAGTAAAAGAAACCACCTACCAGCCCGAGGATCCCGAGGGGCAGGGTCCAGGGTCCCGTATGATAACCGAACTGGAGAACAACGCCAATCCCCAACGCTAGCAACAGTGCCACAAAAGAACCCTCAAGCGCCGCCTCACGCGGCAAAAGACCACGCTGCACCACCTGAGATCCCCCTGCGAATGGACTGCGGTGCATGGTCCCCGCAAGTGAGTCCTCGGCGAAATCCCACCACTCTCCTGCGTAGTACGTCGCAAGCATAACCGATACAACTCCAGCCGTGCCCCAGGCAAAAATATCCCAGCGGAATCCGCCACTAAGCCACCACGCGAGGACGCCTCCTAAGATGAACGGAAGGACCCCCACAATATGGAAAGGCGGCCGCGAGAGCGCTACCCACGCGCGTATTTTTTTCGCTAACGATGCCATCTCTGCGAGGGGATTGTGATTCAAGAATATATATAAGGGTTGCACCTCCTTGCTTTAGTAAACCGCCGAACACCGGATACAACGATATTGAGGGTATCTTTGGGCAAAACGAAGTCACTCTGGGGAGAACTAGCACAAGAGGTTGCTCTGTTCTCTGTGCTTGCGGTTGCCATCGTGCTCTTGCAGAGCAGCAGCGCCTTAGCGCTCACTGTGTTGCTGGCTATCGCCCTCGTCGCCTTAGCTTTGTGGCACGACCGATATGACCGCTGGTCTTTCTTTGTCGTCGCCGTGTTTGGCACGTGTGCTGAAGTGTTCTTCGTGCACTACGGCGTTTGGCGCTATGCGAATCCGGCCGTTCTCGGGATCCCCTTGTGGTTCCCTATGGCATTCGCTACCGCAGCGCTGATCGGAGAGCGGCTCATCCGCACCGTCACGCGGACCGGAGCGTGACCCCAAAAGTCGAGAGAGTGAGGCTGCGTCTTCACGCGTAGCAAGAGGGTGGAAAAGCTAGGTAGACCGAACGATGCCTAGGGATCAGCCCGAAGATTGATAAATGCCAGCTCATATCTCTGCAACAAGACAATCGAGGTGAGAACGCTGACAACGGATCACTCCAGGCAAGAACGAGTTTTCCGAGTCCTAAAAGGTGAGGGTAGCGATCGACTTGGACGAGCCGTCAATGTGTTTTTTATCGCTCTCATCTGCCTGAACGTGCTCGCCGTCATACTTGAAACTGAGAGAGCAATACGTGAACCGAACAGACTCGTCTTTTACTCATTCCTCTTGTTTTCAACGATCGTATTCACAGTCGAGTACGTTCTACGTCTCTGGGCTTGTACCGTAGAAACCCGCTTTCAAGACCCGGTTCGGGGGAGAGTCCGTTATGCGCTCACGCCGCTGGCCCTCATCGATCTGATCACTACCATACCCTTCTACTTGACGCTCTTGATCCAAGATCAGCCCTTCGTCCGCGTATTACGATTGCTGGTGGTGCTGCGCATATTTAAGTTGGGCCGGTATCACGCCTCGTTTGACGTCCTCGCTGCCGTGCTCACCAAGAAGCGCTGGGAGCTCTTCGCGACCGCAGTGATTGGAGCAACACTTTTGATAGTCGCGTCAACGCTTATGTACCTCGTTGAGGGTCCAGCGCAACCCGACAAGTTCGGGAGTATTCCGGATGCGATGTGGTGGGGGGCAGTGACGCTGACCACTGTCGGTTACGGCAACGTCTATCCCATCACCGCCCTCGGAAAAGTGCTCGGTGGCCTGATCGCCTTCTTGGGCATTGGACTCTTCGCCTTACCCACTGCCATACTTGGCTCAGGATTTTACGAAGAGGTTCAAAGGCGCAAGCGCGAGCAGAATGAGCCTTCGACCTGTCCTCATTGTGGCAAAGCCATCGATGAACGATAGCGGGCGCGTTTGCGATCCTTTGCCGGACCGCGACGGTCGCCGCTGGCCCCGAACCGCCCTCGCTAGATTGTCTAAAGCCTGTCTGCAAGCTCTAAACAGCATCGAAACACAACGCTTTCATAGATGATGAGAAAACAATAGAGACGCTATATGGCGATTGATATACGGATGCTAGCGTCAGCAAACCTCGTTGTGCAGCTCGCCCTTATCGGTTTTATCTTTGGCGCGGTGTATCTTGCGCGGAGGGGTAGAGTCATTCGACATTGCAACATCGTACGAGGTGCCGTCATCGTCCAAATCATAGCGATATTAGCGATAATGCTGCCCTCGCTGCTCGGATACGTCGAAAACGTTCCGCCGCTTCCCTTCCTGTATCCAGAACTCATAATCCATCACATTTTGGGGCTTGTGCTGATCCTCATCTTTGTTTATGTCAACCTCGAAGTCGGACACGTAGTCCGGCCCCTTATCAAACGCAAGAGCGTGATGCGCCTTGCTCTTGGGGTATGGCTTGTCGCCCTCGCCCTAGGCACTAATATTTACCTGACGGTCTATTACGCATAAAGCGCACGACTATCGAAAGCAGTTCGACCCCAATTCTGAGCTAGAGCTTAAAGAGGACCCGATGCTAAACGAACGCGTCCCTTCTTTGACGCGCACGCCGCTATCGCAGCGTTTATCCCTTTCGATTAAGGCGCCTGTTAGCAACGGCCCTTATCCAACGAGCAAAATACAGAAAGGACCGGTGCTGGTGTGCGGATCTACCGATTTGTCCGGAGAGGGCGTTGGGTTAGGAGTGCCCGTGGCGAGATTCGCGCATCGTGTCTTTTTCCCTGGAAAAGCGCGCGTCATCGAGCGACTAACAGACCATCAACTATGCACGTGGATTGTGGACTACGAGCTCAACCTCGAAGAGCGCTTAGCGCAGAAGAGCGGTAAGATTATACAGAACGATAACTTCTATGCGCTCAAGGAATGGCTTGCGGGCCTCCACAAGGCGATCGGTGCCTCGCGCGGCCTCATCGAATGCTCCAGTAGCGCGCTCCGTTGGGCGTGGGGACTTAACACGACGTTCGAAATGACGCCTTCAGCGGGGTGGGTACAGGTGGCTTACACCGTTGACAGTCGCGTGAGCGTGCTCCGGGTAAGCGTTGACGCAAGCCACTTGGACAAGACCGGATGCACGGAGTTGATCCTCCTGAATGAGCTAGACGGAAGCCTCTTCGATCGCTACTATGATGATGACGGCGCAGCGCTCGCCGGTAAGGAGATTGAAACGTGGGAAGAGACCGCTGCCGATTGCGTGACGTTCATCGACTCCCGTCATAAGGTAATGCTTCGCCTTTGGAACATCAGTCAAGCCACGATGTATCGGGGACGAGAAGTAGTGCCGGGACGGCTCTGCTGGGCCGGAATTGCGTACATCATTGTGCCACCCTTCACTAACTTTGACTATGACATAGCTATTCGAGAGGACACGTGACACGCGTTCTCCTTGTTTACCCGTATTTCAAACCACGGAACAATAGATCGATATTTCGCTTCCCACCACTAGGGATCTGTTACGTTGCCGCAAGTCTGCAGCGAGCAGGCTGTGAAGTCGAAGTTCTGGATTGCACTTTCATGAAGCGCGATGTCGCGCTTGCACAGGCAGCGCGCGCTCAAGCCGACGTCGTTGGGATTTACAGCATGCTGACGATGCAAGAGGAGAGCATTATGTTTGCACGACATCTGCGCGCCGAAACAAAGCTCCTCGTAGCAGGCGGCCCCCTCCCATCGTGCGATCCTGAAGCGTTTCTGGATGATTTTGATGTAGTCGTCATAGGAGAGGGGGAGCGCACCATGGTAGACCTTGTACAAGCACACGAAGCGGGCAACTTGTTCACGCCCATCGCGGGAATTGCATACCGTGACGGACAGAATGGCGAGAGAAAGTCGAGTAAACGTGACGAGAACGCCGTGTTAACCCCCGCACGCGCCCTTGCGGCAAATCTTGATGACATACCGTTCCCAGCGCGCGAGCTGCTTCCCAACGAACGATATATCCAGTACAGACGGCAGAAATTCGGGCACAGCAAGACCACCGTGATGACAACGCGCGGGTGCCCTTTTCGGTGCGAGTTCTGCAGTAACGCCGTCTTCGGAGTTTCGTATCGGGAGCGGTCAGCAGCAAACGTCGTTGACGAAGTGGAGCTCACGCTCTCGTTGGGTTACGACTACATTCACTTCGCTGACGACGTGTTTACGTTTAACAAAGAGCGTCTGCTTGAGATATGCGCCGAAATCACACGCAGAGGGCTCTCCTTCAAGTGGGAATGCCTCGGACGCGTCGATTCGATCACCCCTGAGCTTGCGTCTGCGATGAAGACTGCTGGCTGCAGCCGCGTTTTTTTTGGCATTGAATCAGGAAATGATGACGTGCTGAGGCTGATGAACAAACGGATTACGGTCGAGCAAGCGCGCTCAGCGGTGACTGCTGCGCGTGAGGCTGGCCTCAACGTTGGGGCTTTCTTCATCGTGTGCTATCCGGGAGAGACGAACGAAACGGTGCTTGACACGCTGCGCTTTGCCGCTTCGCTCCCGCTCGATTACCTCTCCTTCACGATGCCCTACCCGCTTCCGAACACGCCACTACACGAACGAGTAAAAGAGCGAATCAATAAACCGTGGCGGCCCACTGAAGCAGGTTTTCTTGACCACATCTGCATTTTCGATGCCGATTTCTCGGAGACCAAGATGAAATTCGCCATTGTCAAGGGCCAAATCACGTTCTTGTTGAGAAAAAGGCTCGGAAAACATGCAGACGTAGCAATAAAGCCATTCGAGGCAGTGACAGACTACGTATTCAGGCGCATGAAGTGATCTTCACAACAGACAGCGCCACCAGCTCGCAGCCGCGAGAGACAATGCGCAAAGAGCCCTTCTCGTGCTAATTTCGGAGAATATTTATTACCACGACGTCCGCAAAGCTTGCAGGATGTTTCTCCAAACAGACTCCAACTTCTGCGTTTCCACTGCAAAAACCACGCGATATGATCGATCGACTCTAGATCTTTGCCAGCGCCGTGAATATGCGATGCCTTCGGCGAAGTACGTCGTCATACTGCTTTTTTGTGACTTTGTCGTCGAGCGTCAGAGCCGCAAATCCTGCTGATTGAAAGAGCTCGTGCAGCTCAGACGGAGAAAAATAGTGATGTGGGATCCCCCCTCGAACAAAGGTATGCGTAGCTATCCGCTTGCCGCGGCCATAGCGCATATCAAGCCGTCCGGCAACTTCGACAAACGCTAAGCTTTGATGCCGCAAAACTCGAAACAGCTCACCGACGGCCTTCACTTGCCCAGCTAGCGTAAGATGTTGGAGCACTCCATAGCACGTGACAGCATCGAAACTACGATCTGAGAACGGAAGCCGCTGGACGTCTGCAACCACGCGCGAGTAGCGCGGATCGAGCAACGTCAGTGCTTGCTCCGAAAGGTCAGCCCCAACTGCTCTGAAACCGTTCCTGACAAGCGGCACGAGATGCCTCCCAGCACCGCAGCCAACGTCGAGCACGTCAGCGCCTGGCGCGAGCCAATGCATTATTGGAGAGAGATCGTACGGACCTTTCCACCACGCGGGGCGCAACACATACTGTTCGTCCCAGATCTTCTTCATGGTTTCAAAAGGTGATCGGATCTCGTCTTTGGGCATAAATACACCGACCCCCTCATTTCCAGTGGAACCGAATCCGCGCACATAAAAACGTTCATCAGAGCGCTATTTTTGATTTTTACCACAACAGAAGGGATTTGGATTACAAATATATAAGCGCTAATGCATTACCACTGTAGATGCTTGCAGTTATGACGATCGCAGGATCGGACTCAGGAGGCGGAGCTGGCGTCCAAGCAGACGCGCGCACCTTCGCTGCTCTCGGGTTGTTCGGAACCTCCGTTGTTACGGCGATTACCGCACAAAACACGCTCGGCGTCCTTGACGTGTATAATCTACCCGTTGAGGCCGTCGTTGCGCAAATGAGTGCGGTGCTCTCCGACATCGATATTCGATCCGTAAAGACGGGCATGCTCGCGACCGTCGAGATTGCAAAAGCCGTCGTTGACATGCTTTCGCGGCACGAGGTTCCGATCGTGGTTGACCCAGTCATGGTCGCCGAAGCCGGAGGAAAGCTCGTGACAGGGGAGCTAAAAGACGTCCTTGCGCGACTCCTGCCTAAAGCAGAAGTCGTGACGCCGAACATACGAGAGGCAGAAGCGATTTCCGGCGTCGCCATACATAGCCTCGACGATATGAAGCACGCCGCATACGAAATCTATGCCCTCGGCCCCAGATCAGTCGTCGTGACCGGAGGCCATTTGGCCGGGACTGACGTGCTGTACGATGGCGATTTTGAGCTGCTCCGCGGCAAGTTAATTAAGGCGGGAACCCACGGGGCAGGATGCACGTTCTCAGCGGCGGTCGCCGCCTTTCTCGCTCAAGGACACGCCGTAAGCCAAAGTGCTTTGATGGCTAAGGCGTTTGTCACCGAAGCAATAAAAAACAGCGAGAGTATTGGGTCTGGGTCCGGAGTGGTAAACCAAGTCGCAGCGACGTTAGATATGGCCGAGCGTTACCGCACGTTGCTTGATGTAGACGCGGGGCTCCGCACCATTAAGACTATAAACCTGGACCTTATACCTGAGGTCGGCAGCAACTTAGCGATGGCAATTTCGCGCGCTAAGAAGCTAGCAGATGTGGCCGCAGTGAAGGGACGAATAGTGAAAGTTGAGGGGGCCATCACGCCGGTCGGATGTGTGACATTTGGAGCGAGTCGTCATATGGCACGAGTTGTCCTCGCCGCTTTGCAGTACGACCCCACTATGAAGAGCGCCATGAGCGTGCGGTGCTCAGACGAGGTTATCGGCGCCTGCCGAGAACTCAACCTCGTGATAGAGAGCTTCGATAGAGCGGACGAACCTGGGAGGGTGAGTGCGGAAGAGTGGGGAACCGTACGCGCAATAGAGAGTAGCGTGACACACGGCGCGGGCGTCCCTGACGTCATATTCGACTGCGGCAGTATTGCGAAGGAGCCAATGGCGCATATTTTCGGCCATTCGGCGCAGCAGGTGGCCGAAACGGTTGTCAAGATTTCATCGATGCTGAGGTGATCGATTAAAACGCATCTCAGCCTAGTCAAGAAAGAAGGAACGGAGGTGGTTTCACGGGAAGCATCAGACCCACGTACATCAAAAGCATATCAGCAGAGCTGCTCCGAGGACATCGGGAGATATTCAGCTCTGATTATGAAAAGAACAAATTGCTCGTGTCGGAATATACGAACATTGAGAGCAAGAATATTCGAAATAGGGTTGCGGGATATATTACGCACAAAGTAGATATCGGCAACAGGAGGAAGTCATGAGATTCCAAGGCGTATACCCTGCCATGGTGACGCCATTTACGAACAAAGACGAAATAGACGTCGAAGGGATGCGCTCCAACATCGCATATCTCCAGAAGGGGGGCGTGGCAGGGTTGGTGCCATGCGGTAGTACGGGCGAATCTGCGACGTTGACGCACGACGAACATAAGAAACTCGTCGAGCTTACAGTTGAAGCTGCAAGCGTTCCCGTTATCGCTGGGACAGGATCAAACAACACCGCAGAAGCAGTCGAGTTGACGCGCTACGCGCAAGATGCAGGTGCAGACGCCGCTCTTCTGATCGTCCCTTACTATAACAAACCGATGAAGAGTGGATTGATCAAACACTTCAGCGCTATTGCGGAAGCGTGCGAGATTCCGCTCATTTTGTACAACATTCCTGGCCGCACCGGTATCAACATGGATGCTGAAACAATCAGCACGATGGCGCACGAGTACAGCAACGTGGCGGCAGTGAAAGAGGCGAGCGCGAACTTCAGCCAGATCTCAGACATCGTGGAACTCACCAATGATCTCGATTTTTCCGTTCTTTCGGGAGACGACGGACTAACACTTCCCATGATGGCCCTGGGGGCCACAGGGGTGATCTCAGTCACTGCAGATATCTTGCCGAAGCAGATGGGACAACTAACGCAGTTCTGCCTCGACGGCAACTATGCAAAAGCGCGCGAGGTGCATTATCAACTTGCTCCGCTTTTTAAGGCGCTATTCATCGAGACGAATCCTATTCCTATCAAAAAAGCGTGTGATTTGCTTGGGCTTGCTGGTGGGCCGCTCAGATTGCCCCTTACTACCATGGCAGAACCCAACGTCGCGAAACTGAAGGCGACGCTCGCAGCCTACGCAGACTGAGGGAAAAAATGGATTTGGCACGTGGTGGAGCTATATGACAGCGAACGACAAGATAGCGGTCGCAGTGACAGGGGCTTGTGGCCGAATGGGACGGATGATCATTGACAACGTTACACAAGCGCAGGATATGACACTCGTGGCCGCTTTTGACAAGCAGATTTGTACCTCTGATGTCACAGATGCGTCGCACCTTACAGAGACGCTTGAAAGCGTGAGACCCGACGTCTTGGTCGATTTCACCGTCGCTTCTTCATCGATCGAAATTATTAAAGCAGCCGCAAGCGCTGGAGTGAGACTCGTCGTCGGGACAACGGGATTCACTCCCGAACAGCGTGCAGAAGCGAAGAAAGCGATCGAAGGTCAGGTAGCAGCCATAATCTCTCCGAATTTTTCGATCGGCGTCAACGTCTTCTTTCAGTTGACAAAGAAGGCTTCAGAAAGTCTTCCAAGCGCAGCGTACGCTGCTGAGCTCATTGAGGCACATCACAAGCACAAAATCGATGCTCCAAGCGGGACGGCAGTGAAAGCAATCGATATCATCAAACAGGTCGATCGTTCACGGACGATAGGGTCTTACTCCATACGCGCAGGGGATATCGTTGGCGATCATTCGGTATTGTTCATCGGTGATGGCGAACGGCTTGAGATTCGCCATCAGGCTCACAGCCGACAGGCGTTTGCCAGCGGCGCGATATTAGCGACACGCTTCATAGTGAAGCAGCCGCCGGGCTTATATTCGATGGATGATTTAATGGCCTCGATCTAAGGTCGCTGGCAGAGCTGCGGCCCAGCAGACGTTGCTACAGGCAACGAGCTGGAACGATATTGAAAAAGAGCCAGGAGCTCAAGTGCTTACAGTTCCCTCTCTAGTGAGCGCGGAAGGAACGAACGATCACTGTCTTCGTTGCTAATAGTGAGCGAGCAGGGGTCACAAGAAAGCGACTGCGAGCGTGAGATCAGTCAAACTGTTGGTCGTCTATGAGGATTCGTGGCCGTCATATTTCAAGAAATCAATGAATGTCGTCTCCATCGACGCGAGATTACAGACAGGCATAATCCCGGGTCTCGGATTAATGTTTAGTGATCTTTGATACTTCGTTTGGCCTTGCCACGTCCCTGAGTTGACGACGGTGACGCCTCGGTATTGCGATGCACCTATGGTGTGAACGTGACCGCTGTGAAGGATGTCAGGTATCGTTTCAATGACAAAGTGATCCGTACTCTCTGGCGCTATGGAAACCCTATTCCCATATACCGGCGAAAGATGCCGTCTTTTTAGCATTTCCTTCATCGCACCGTCGGGGTTGCTGTAAGAGGAGCCCGGAACTGCCGCGATTATATCATCCAGAGCCCTGCCGTGATAGATGAGTATTTTGACGCCGCATAGGTCAACGAGCGAAGGATTCCCGACGCACTTGACGTTGTTATTGAAGCTTTTTGCATAGTCGGTCGAAAGGGCAGGCTGTGGCTCTGCTTGTCGCACTGCATCGTGATTTCCCGGAGAAACAATGATAGAGAGGTCTGATGGCAACATTTCAAAAAGGGAGGCGGCTTCAGCATATTGATCGTCGACGTCGTCAATGGCTAATTCCTCCTCTTGATTCGGAAAAACACCAATGCCATCCACCAGATCGCCGGCCACGATGACGTAAGCCGTTTTTTGCGCTCTTTCATCATCGCTCGACGTTATCCACTCAGCAAAATCCTTCCACGCGCTTGCTAAGAACGTCTTGCTGCCAACGTGAATATCGGAGGTGAGCGCCACGTATACGTCCATTGCTGAGTACGTGGGTTGGTTTTGCGGAGGGATTTCAGGCCACGTAATGCTGTCAATAAAGAGCACTTTTCCGTCGGATGAGAGAGACCCGGTAATGCCAATCACCTCGTCGTGCACCACTTGAAGGGCTGCGTGGTATGCGCCTTTATCTTTCAATGCAATTCCGCTGAAGTATCCTGTGGGGTCCTCCAGTTCGAGTATCCGGTGGCCATTCGGGGTGTCGCGCATCTCATTCACCATGCCGACGATGGAGATTTTGCCGACTGTAGCAAACTCATCGTCGAACCAGGCCTCGCGTCTTCGGTTGTAATACGTCAAGCTCTCGATTGGTCGGGCAGTGAGCCGCCTCTTTACGATTTCGCTGAGCCGGTCGTACCGATTTCTGAAGTACTGTACGAATTCCTCATACGTGCCAACACAATTAGAGCTCTCGGTAATGTCAGCAAGAACCGTTATGGGCCATGGCTGACGTAGCCGCGTGCCGGCAATGTGCGTATCACTGACTTGGCTCTCAACCATAACGTCCGAATAGTCCGCTTCGTTATGATCTAGCAGAAGCATTGGCTTCACATTTTTTTTCTGCGTGTTCAGCGATTCTTTTGCCGCCGTGACGTGAGAGGGAGCAACTACGATCACAGATTCATCAACGTTTCTCAAAACCTCCTCAACCATTGCCAATGGCAGATCGCTCTCCTGAATCATCACCACGGCTTCCTTGGTAATCAGAAAGCCGCTTTCAGTGAATTTCTGAATTATGTCGGTTCGAATCATTGTAGGGCACGATGTTCGTAGCGCTTAGGGCAAGCATGAGCATTAACACGCCTGATCTGGCTATCCTCAGCTTCCAAGCGTATTTCGGCAGGTTATATAAAGCGTCAATTATAACTATGGTCATGACATCAGTCAGCTTTATACCGTATTTTACACTTGTTTGACAGAAATATATGCAGGATCAAACCAGAGAACGCGCAAGGAAATTCTGGAAGACTGATAATTATTGGTTAGCGCTTTTACGTGATATATTAGTCGCATTTCTCGTTGTCGCCGTGATCATATCGATTGTATATGCGTACTCAGGGTCTGTGACCCCGCTGGTGGCTGTGCAATCGGGAAGCATGGAGCACGATAAGGCAACGAGCCTGCTGGATCAAAACAACGGTATCTACAAAGGTGACGTAGTACTTATCAAAAAGACAACAGATGTGGTTACCTACAAACAGGGAATAAACGAGGACTACATGAAATTCGGCAATTACGGAGATGTCATAGTTTACAAGCCTAACGGTGACAACCGAACTCCAATAATTCATAGAGCCATGTACTGGGTGAATGCCGGCGACCGCCTGCCGAACAATCAGACAGCGACTCACGCAGGCTACATCACTAAGGGCGACGCTAATGTAGATTATGATCAACCGCTGCTGTTTGGCAGCATGCCACCTGTTGAGCCAGTCAAGCCCGAATGGATAATAGGCGTGGCCCAATACAGAGTGCCGTTGATCGGAAACTTAAGGCTCTCGCTTCCCACTGTTATCACTCCACTAGTTAAGGTATCTGCTGAATGTCAGAGTATCCCGATTTTTAGCTTGACCAACAGCTTTACTCTTTCCCGCCTGAACCCATTGCTAGACTATGGGGGCTACGTAGCAGGCGCCAAACTCGCTGCTAAGCCATTTTAACCACAATTAGATACGCTTATATCTTACATTTCGACATAAGCTTTGACTATGCCGCCATTTCTTACGATGGATGATCTCGATACGCACGGACGTATCGTCCTAGTGCGCGTTGACTTGAATTCACCAATTGGGCCGAACGGAGAGATTCTCGATGACATCCGTTTTCGCGGCCATATTCCCACCATTGAAGCCTTGGACGATGCAAAGACGGTGCTCCTTGCCCACCAGTCCCGGCCGGGGAAGCGGGATTTCACTACGATGGAGCGGCACACCGAGAAGCTCTCCTCGCTTCTCGGAAAAGACGTTACGTATGTCGACGACGTTTACGGACATAACGTCCGACAATCAATCCAAGAAATGGAGAGAGGGGATATCATCCTCCTCGAGAACGTGAGGTTTAGTTCGGAAGAGATGCTCAAGGCCCCCGTCGAAGATCTCGTTAAGACGCATCTCGTTACACAGCTGTCCCTGCTCTGTGATCTGTATCTTAATGACGCGTTTGGAACTGCACACCGCGCACAGACTTCGATTGTCGCTTTTCCGCGGGCCTTGACTTCAGGAGCGGGTAAGTTGATGGAGCGAGAGGTCGAAATGCTCACAAAGGCGCTTACCACTTCTCAGCGGCCGCGACTGTTCATGCTCGGAGGGGCGAAGGCAGACGACAGCATCAAAGTGATTGAACACGTTCTCTCGAAAGGAAGCGCTGACAAGGTCCTTGTCACGGGCCTCGTAGCGAACATCTTTTTGGCAGCATCGGGAGTCGACATCGGACCCCCAAGCCTCGATTATATAAAATCATCTGGATACGGAAACTATGTCGAGATTTGCAGGAGACTGCTTGACAACTACGATGGGAAAATTGTAACGCCTCTTGACGTGGCTTTGAACGACAACGGTAAGCGTCTAGAGACGCCAATTTCAGCGTTGCCGAAGGCCTATCCAATACAGGATATCGGCATAGAAACGATTGTGGCGTATTCGGCAGAACTCAAAGCCGCAGGTACCGTTGTGATTAACGGCCCCGCCGGAGTATTCGAACAAAAAGCTTTTGCGCTCGGAACCAATGAAACGTTGAAAGCGGCGGCTCAATCTAAATTCTCGATATTGGGTGGGGGCCACATCGCGGCCGCAGCACGAAACATTGGTGTTGACAAACATATCACTCACGTATCAACCGGAGGAGGCGCGTGCATAGATTTCTTGGCTGGGGAAAGCTTGCCCGGGGTTCAGGCGCTCATCGAGGCGAGCGATTTCGAATGAGTACGTTAGCCGTCCTGTTCGCGAATCCAACGCCTTGTAGCGATACACTAAAAACGTATAAGTATCGGCGGGCATACATAAAATCGCCTCAAAGCGCCTCGGTGGCTCAGCCTGGAAGAGCGATTGACTTGTAACTGTGTACGCAAAAACGCCTCGCGCATCGATGCGTCTGCTGGTACTCAATATTGCGGAGCAAGTTATCAATAGGTCGAGGGTTCAAATCCCTCCCGGGGCTTTTTTCCTTCGCGCAGCAGATCTGTAGAGGTGGCTCATGCTTCAGAGCGGAACCGCGTGTGTGCGCCCGATGTACGCGGCGTTCACATGGTCGTGCGGAACATTCAGGTGATACCAAAAGATGATGTCCATAACAACGCTGACTCTTCCGGAGGCGTGGTACAAGGCAGTCAGACACATTATGGAATTTGGCAACGTGGTGGACACCGAGTACGGAGTTAAAGCGCGCCAGATCCTAATGGGTATGATCGAAATCGATAAGCCAACCCTGGGTTGGCATAAAGGTGATGGTTTTTGTTCGAAAGCTCGAGTCGAGGAGTATAAGAAACAGTTCGATCGCGCCTACCTACATCAACACCACTTCGAATACACTTACCTTGAGCGACTCGTAGAGGGCCACGGAATTGATCAGTTGGCTTGGATGAAAGACCAGCTATTAAAGAAACGGGTCGGATCGAAACGTATTCAGGCAATTACGTGGATTCCCCAAATTGACTGCCTAAAGGACGAAGACCAACCGTGCTTTCAGAGAGTGTGGGTTTATATACACGGCAATGAGAGGCTTGACGTCCATATCATGTATCGCAGTTGGGACGTTTTTCAAGCGTATGAAGCTAACATCAATGCGTTTCTTTCGCTAGTCAAAAAGGAGCTTTTGGAACCTACAGGACTGAAGATGGGGACTTTGTGCACGGTTGGCAACTCGATGCATATCTATGATTACAACTGGGATGAAGCTCTCGCGCTCCTAAGCAAGTATAAGAAATAGCGTTCTAGTCACTGCTTTAGAAAATAAGCTGGACAGATCTCCTCGGGAATCTCTTCGTGGTTTGGCCGCCGGCGATACAGATAGTCGCACAGAAACACTCCGATTTCCAGTTTGGTTGCCGCCAAACGCGTTTGCCAAACTGATTCACGTGTGACGCAAGGTGGCGAGCGAAATCATCAAAAATTGATAAAGCTCAACTTTTATTTATCTAAGTAATTGCAGTTTTGTGATACGAAGCAATATTAATATCTAGAATAATTCTTTTTACAGTAATTGCAAATGAATTATAGTTTTTCAGAATTGATTCTTCATTAACTAAAATTAGAATAAGGGGACCAATACCTTTTAAGTGGAAGAAATCTGTAATCGCCAGTTAACAGATTGTCCCTCGCTACGACACAATGGCTGAACTGAAAGAACGGAGTAAATCATGACCCTAATCGACCGTGCAAAGCAAGGAATCATCACAAACGAGATGAAAACTGTCGCCTCTGATGAGGGAGTCACACCCGAATTTGTCTGTCGCGGAATTGCCAACGGGCAGATCGTAATTCCGATAAGTCCATATCGGGAGACTAAACCGATTGGAATAGGCAAAGGGCTTAAGACCAAGGTTAACGCTTCCGTTGGCACCTCTTCAGATATCGCGGATGTCGATCTCGAAGTCGAAAAAACAAAGGTGGCGGAGGCTTCGGGAGCTGACTCCATAATGGAGCTGTCCACCGCTGGTGACTTTTACGAAATCAGAAGGAGGATAATCGAAGCTACTTCCCTGTCCGTTGGGAGCGTTCCACTCTATCAGGCGTTTATTGAAGCTGCACGGCAGTCAGGCTCAATCGTTGATATGCGGGAGGATGATCTCTTTAGAGTGACCGAAGAGCAAGCAAAACTCGGTACCAACTTCATGGCAATTCACACTGGAATAAACTGGGTGACGCTCGACAGGCTGAGGGCTCAGGGACGACACGCTGGCCTCTGCTCGAGAGGCGGAGCTCTAATGTCAGCGTGGATGGCTCACAACGAGAGAGAGAATCCACTGTTCAGCGAATTTGACTACCTGCTTGAAATCCTCAAGCGACACGAAGTCACCCTCAGCATGGGGAACGGCATGCGGGCTGGCGCGGTGCACGATTCTACCGATAGGGCCCAGATTCAAGAGCTGGTAATTAATGCCGAGCTCTCTGACAAAGCACACGAATTTGGTGTGCAAACGATCGTTGAAGGCCCGGGACACATACCTGTTGATGAGATTCAAGCCAACGTGGTGCTGGAAAAGCGGTTGACCAGGGACAAGCCTTTCTATATGCTCGGCCCGCTCGTGACTGACATAGCACCGGGTTATGACAACATAGTGGCCGCGATCGGAGCAGCTCTATCCTCCTCTTATGGCGCTGATTTCATCTGCTATGTTACGCCCGCAGAGCACCTTGCCTTACCGTATCCAGAGGACGTGCGCCTTGGGGTCATCTCTGCGCGCATTGCTGCTCACGTTGGGGACATGATAAAGCTTGGCAGCAGGGACGACGACCTAAAGATGGCGCAAGCGCGCAACGAACTCGATTGGGCGAAACAGTTTAAAGTGGCAATCGACCCACAAGCGGCAGCGAATATTCGTAAGGAACGAATGCCTTCAGATGCAAACACGTGTACCATGTGCGGCGAGTTCTGCGCCTACAAAATCGTCAAGGAGTACTTCGAACTGTGATGACACGGCGCCGGCACGCCCTGAGCTATGTTAATGTCGCAGCTCGTCTCGCAGGATTGGGGGTTTGCGAGTTACGGGTAGGGTGAGAGTGCGACAGGAGTTTGCACACTTCTGAACCACAAGCCTAGGCAAACTCAAAGTATCTTTTCGGACTTGTTGCACTATCTGTCAGAAACGTCATTGTCCGCTAATCGCGCGTTTCTTGTGCAGCTAAGCAATCACAATAGCCGCAGGTATCTGAGTCCTTCAACGACACCAAGGCCGTACTGCTCTTCTGCGATATAGTTTGCAGCGGCTCGCGCTTTTGGATCTGCGTTGCCGACCGCGATCCCCCTCCCCGCTATCTCTAGCATTTCAACGTCATTTTCAGCGTCGCCAAACGCCGCAAATTCGTCGACGGCGACTCCAAGCAGTTGCGCGACTCCAATTAGGCCGACGCCCTTATTGACGCACGCGTCCTTTACATGAAGAGCGAACCCCGAATCGACGACGGTAACACCATCACAGCACTGAGCCACCATCGTGCGAAGCGATTCGACGTCAGAGGTCGATAGGTTGTCTTTGCTGTAGGCAATCTCAGTAACGCGCTCTTTAGAGTTAATCCGCTGAAGAGTAAACTCACCACTGCCTTCGATTTCTTGAGCCGCTCGACGGCAGGCAGCAATATTCCCACTAACAAGCTTCGATTTACCGGCAGTGACGATCCCTCCGTTTTCAGCGATCACGCCTGAGATTTTACCGATGCTAACCGCTAGCGCATTTGCAAAACACAAGACGTTGCCGGTCGCTAAAACAATAGGGACTGTCAACTGTCGAATGGCTCTAACAACGGTAAGCTCCAGTGACCGGTCAGGAAAGGTTAAAGTGCCGTCGATATCAAACGCTACAGCTTTAATCAAGGTACCACGTTCACGGTGGCTCAGGACAACTCCAAAATACTCGAGCTTTCTCTCGTTTAGTCGCGTATTCCCTCCGACTCCACCGAAAATATCGCTTCGCCTTCAGCAAGGTTTGGAGAGTCTACAAGGCGTGCTATGCGTTTGCCTCCTTTCGATTTTCTCAAATACAACCTGAAAGTTGCGGTATGGCCCAATATATGACCACCGATCGGTCGCGTTGGATCGCCAAAGAAGGCATCAGGTTTTGCTTGAACTTGATTAGTAACGAGCACGACTGCATTGTTTAACGTTCCAAAGCGCATAAGGTCGTGCAGATGCTTGTTTAACTTTTGTTGTCTGTCTGCAAGCGTACCTCTGCCGACATACTCCGCCCTAAAATGGGCAGTAAGCGAGTCTACGATAAGGAGTCTCACAGGGAGCTCAGTCGCCTTAAGCTGTTCCGATAGCTCACTTGCCGCTTCGACTAACAATATTTGGTGATTGGAATTATGTGCCCGCGCGACGTGGATATTTCTTAACACGCTTTCAGGATCGAGATCGAGACCCCCTGCGATCTGGCTGATGCGTTCCGGCCTAAAGGTGTTCTCGGTGTCAATTAATATGCACGATCCGTCAAGACCGCCGCGTTCGTGCCCGAGCTGAACCTTGACCGCAAGCTGATGTGCAACTTGGGTCTTTCCAGAGCCAAATTCTCCGTAGAGCTCGGTGATCGCTTGGGTTTCCACACCTCCCCCAAGCAGCTCATCAAAAGCCTCGCTTCCGGTCTTAAGTTTACCTACGTGTCGCCTTCTTTCAAGAATGACATCACCGGTCTCAAAACCGCCGATGTCTGCAGCGTGGCGCGCCGCTATTATGATCTTGGAGGCGGTTGCCTCACCGAGATCTGCTGCGTTTGATAACTCCGAAGGGGATGCGACGGCAACTGCTTCCACTGAGTTAAAACCAGCTTCCCTCAACTTCTCTGCGGTAGCAGGGCCTACACCTGGCAGGTCTTCGATACTAAAACCATCGATTTCTTCTACTTCTTCCATATACCCACTCTCCCTTTTTTGTCGCAACCCTTGGAGAGTCGTACACGCTAATCTCTTGTGCCCTATAAAGGCTTGTGAGTGCAGAGCGAAAGTGTTTATCGCACATCCGCCTCGTGGGTCGCGGACTGAAGCTCATCGAGTCTTCTCTTGATTACCGCAAGTTTTCGAGATGCCAAGTCCTGCGGCGTTTTTGATACGCTTTTAGCCGCAAACTTGTCATTCGTTCTGACACCAACAACCGTAACCTCATCCCCAACGTCCAGCGTCACATTACTAAATGCTTTGTCAAAAGTCACGTAGTCGATCCCGTTGTCGACGCACACAGACGCCGCCGATGAAATCACCGTACCGGTAATGCCTCCATCAGTACTTTCTTGCGGCACGGTATTTTGGCTTGGCGTCCGGTCCACCTTACCTGCTAAACTAAGACCGCTTCTCCAGTCAACACTCAGTTCAAGTTGATTGTCAAAGCCGCTTTTCGGGGTGCAATCGCGCAATATGACATTGCTGTTCGTATCCTCTTCGGTTATTGCGAGTGCTTTGTCGCCCCACAGGGCCGCTCTTATCTCACCGGTATCGTCCTTTAGCACGATGTTTCTCACTTGCCCGGCACTACCATTATTTCTAGTGAATTCCCGGAGAGAGCCGACGTTCTCGATTACTCCCTTAACCGTACATGGGACGTCCGATTTGACCTCACTAATGGGGATGATTTGCTCAACGAATTCAATACTTTGTCCCCCTTTTAGGAGCGATCCGCGACTGCCCACGTGCACTTCGAGCCGCCCATAACGCTCTCGTGTATACCCGTTTGTGATGTCAACCACATCCCCAGAGACAAAATCAACAGCCTTCTCAGCCATATCGTCCCAAAGCGTTACTCGCACCCTTCCCGTTTCATCGCCTATCGTTATGTTCGAGACTTTTCCTACCGAGCCATCGCGCTTTGAAAAAGTACGGACGGGTCCGACGTCGAGTATAACACCACTTATTTCGACCGCATTAAGTCCTGCCACAAGGTCAGCGATCATCTCGTTATCCTTGGAGGGGGTTACCTCAGTTTTTGGCACTGATTCATCGACTTCAATTTCTCGTGCGTTTACTTCTAAGCCATACGGCCCTTCCTTGACGACTCCCCCAATCTTAAGGGTCTGTCCAATTTGAAGCTCTTCGACGTGTTTTGCAAGATCGTTCCACAAGACTACGCGAATTGACCCCGTTTCGTCCGAAACGACGAGATTGGCAACATATCCTACATCGCCGTTGCGGGAGAATTCTCTCGTCGGCGAAATACGCGAGAGCTTCCCAACAAATGCGACGGCTCTCGTTTGTCCATCGATTTGTCCGATTTGCACGATCGTATCGATGCCAAGCTCGTGAGCGACGAGCATGGCTGCCGTCTTGTCATCACACAAGCCCGACATGTCCTCCACCTTTTGATTGACCCTTTCAACGAACTCCTCTCTCGAGATCGTATTGGCCAAGCGTTCGTAAATGCTCGCCACGTCGTCAGAAAGGTGGTTTGAGTTTCCTTCCACCTTCAGTAGAACAACCGCCTATCTTAATAACTTTGTCAAAAAGGCGCGGCGACCATGAACCTGTTCGAACCCCAGCAAGACATCCATGAAATTTTGAGAATCTACGGCTTTGCTGCGTTCGCAGTTGTCGCAGACGATCCTTTTCTTCGCAATGAAATATTTTTTATACTTCTGTGGCGTGTTATGACAGAGACCTACACGCTATTTTTGGTTACGGGGCACGTCGAGAATGGGACAAACTATTGCCGAGAAAATATTCTCAAATTCAGCTGGAAGAGTCGTGACGGCAGGTGACTTTGTCGAAGCAGCGATAGACGTCGCCATGATTCACGATATTACGGGACCACTGGCCGTAAAGACGCTCTACGAGATAACAGATCGGGTGTGGGATCGCACCAAAGTAATCATGCTTTTTGACCACCAGGTACCCGCTGACTCGGTCGACGCCGCAGTCAACCACTTAGAGCTTCGCAAGTTTGCAAAACGAGAGGGGATCCTAAACTACGATGTGCAAGAAGGAGTGTGCCATCAAGTCATGGTCGAAAAGGGGCACGTGCTTCCGGGAGAGCTCGTCATAGGCGCCGATTCACACACTTGCACGTACGGAGCTGTGGGAGCGTTCGCCACCGGCGTTGGCTCGACAGACATGGGGGTGGCCCTCGCTTCAGGAAAGCTTTGGTTCAAAGTCCCAGATACCGTCGCATTCGATATTGATGGAAAACTCGCTCGACGCGTTTATGCCAAAGACATGATACTCACAATAATAGGCGACGTCGGCGCAAATGGCGCCACATATAAGGCGTGTGAATTCGGGGGGGAAACCGTCGTGCACATGGACATCGCCAACCGGATGACTCTCTGCAACATGGCAGTCGAGATGGGAGGAAAAACGGGGATCGTAGCACCCGACGAAACGACGATCGCCTTTCTAGAGGAGCGCTCCGTCGGCGGAGACTTCACGCTGGGCTCAGACGAAGACGCGACGAAAGTCATGCGTCGCTACACCGCGAGCGAAATGGTCCCCATGGTTGCGAAGCCCCACCAAGTCGATAACGTGGTGCCCGTCACCGACGTTGAAGGGTATCACATAGATCAGGTCTTCATCGGCTCGTGTACAAACGGTCGGTACGAGGATCTAAAAGCAGCAGCTGAGCTATTAGAGGGAGAGACAGTGGCACGAGGAGTGCGGATGATTGTGATTCCCGCTTCGAGAACCGAGTTTCAGAGGGCGCTAAAAACAGGTCTTATAGATATCTTTACCGACAGCGGCGCTCTTGTTGAAGCTCCATGCTGCGGCCCGTGTATGGGCGGATCGTTTGGAATACTCGGTCCGGGTGAGGTGGGCCTCAGCACGTCAAACCGCAACTTCGTCGGCAGACAGGGAAGCCCAAGGGCTTCTGTATATTTATGTTCCCCTGCAACCGCGGCCGCGTCCGCAATCAACGGCGTAATAGCTGATCCAAGAACGCACTAGGAGCGGAGCATGACGAGATCAAAAGCGCATATTACAGGCAGAGTGTGGAGGTTTGGCGACAACGTCGATACCGATGCAATTATCCCAGGTAAGTATCTCGTGCTCAACTCATCACAAGACCTCGCAAAGCACGCTTTCGAAAACGTACGCCCGAACTTTGCGAGTCAAGTCATCAAAGGCGACATCGTCGTCGCCGGAGAGAATTTCGGTTGTGGTTCCTCGAGAGAGCACGCTCCTCTGGCTCTAAAGGACAATGTCGGCATCGTGGTCGCGCGTTCGTTTGCACGGATCTTTTTTCGAAATGCCATAAACATAGGACTGCCCGTCGTCGAATGTGACACGACCGAAATCGAGGATGGGGATATCCTACACGTTGATTTAGAAAAGGGCAACATCTACAATGAGACACGGAAAAAGGAGTACACAATGACCCCTTTTCCGCCGTTCATCAGAAATATCATAGAAGCTGGGGGGCTCGTCCATTACATAAAAAACAGGGCGCAGCTTGAGAGTCGGGAGCCGCGCGAACTCGAGGCGGACTAGGCATCAATCGTGAGCACCGTCACATCGCTTTGCTGAATACTTGTGGTGGAGTGGAAATGAAGACGTATAAAATCCCCATAATCGCTGGAGACGGCGTCGGGCCAGAGGTCATTGCAGAGGGGAAAAAGGTTCTCGAAGCCGCTGGCGACAACTACGGATTCAACATTAAGTGGAAAGAGTACCCATATGGAGCAGAGCACTATCTCTCTACTGGAGAGCTTATCTCAGAAGACGCACTCAAAGAGCTGAGCGACTACGACGCGATATACCTTGGCTCAGTCGGAGATGCGCGTGTCCCGCCGGGAGTGCTCGAGCGCGGCGTCCTATTCGCGCTGAGATTCTATTTCGATCAGTACATAAATCTCCGCCCTATTCGGCTGCTGGAGGGCGTGGAAACGCCAATTCGAGACAAAGGTCCTGAAGATATTGATTACGTCGTAGTGCGCGAAAACTCCGAAGACCTCTACATCGGAGTTGGCGGTCGCACCAAGAAAGGCAGCGTGCATCGCGATGCAGAAGTAATCCGCAACCTTTATAGCGTCAAGTTTGGCCTCGATATCGACTCTGACAGTGACGAAATTGCCTATCAAGTCGGGCTTATCTCAGCTGAAGGGACGCAGCGCGTCATGCAGTACGCTTTTAACTTGGCCATGAGGAGAAAAAAGCACGTGTCGAGCGTCGATAAGATGAACGCGATGACGGACATTTACGGCTTCTGGCGTGAGATATTCACCGAAATAGCCGCAGGCTACCCAGACGTAAGAACAGATTTCAATCTCGTCGATGCAATGACTATGTGGCTCGTCAAGAATCCTGAATGGTTTGACGTTGTTGTCGCTCCGAACTTGTTCGGAGATATTATCACGGATCTCGGGGCCATGGTCCAAGGAGGGCTTGGGCTTGCCCCAGGGGGCAACATAAACCCAAACGGAACGTCAATGTTTGAACCGATTCACGGTTCGGCTCCAAAATATAAGGGCTTAAACAAGGTCAACCCGATTGCGACAATTTGGGCCGGAGCAATGCTCCTCGAGAGTCTCGGTGCGACTCAAGCTGCGAGCGGCGTTATGCACGCGATCGAGTGCAATCTGCGCGCACGCAAGGTGAGAACATTTGACCTCGGCGGGAGTTCGACCACGTCCGAGGTCGGCAACGACATTACTAGATGCATCAAGGAGTTTCATTAGGTTAATCCGATTGAACAACCGATTTATACCGTTAAAGACATAGAGATACGCAAGTCCTGGTGGGGTAGTGGATATCCTATGAGCCTGCGGAGCTCAAGACTCGGGTTCAAATCCCGGCCGGGACGCTCCATTCTTGGTAGAATACGCTTTGAGAGGTGTGCGCACGAGAACTGCCACGAGAGTCTGGCCCACACCAGAATGGCTCGACCCGTTGAACGCGTCCGTTTCGAGCTAGAATCGCTTCTTTTTATCCTATGCCAAGAACACGCTGAAGCTGTAGCCAAAGGTCTCTAAACCAAGGCTCCGGTAAAACTCGTGACTGCCCTCTCTGTGCACACTGCTTGAGAGGACCACGCGAAAACATCCTCGGGCTCGAGCAAGAGCGATCGCGTGCTGCATCATTGCGGTCCCGATGCTCGATTTTCGAGCTCGTTCATCTACTACGACGTTTTCAATCACCGCCCAATGCCTGCCGCGATGAGATACGTTTGGGATTATTGCGATAGCGAGCGTCCCGACAACGGCTCCGGCCAATTCGGCCACAATTAGGTCACAGTTCTGACTTTCTTCGATTTCCGAAAATGCCTGATAATGTGCAGGCAGGAGCTCTTTGCTATTCTCGGAAGCTTGATCTGTGTTTGAGAAGAGCTGCGCATAGAGAACTAGAATGCGTGGTAAATCATCTATTACCGCTTCTCGTATTACCAGAGCATCTCGTTGTGACTTGTGACTAGATTCCAAATCTGCATCCTCCCGCCAAATTTTGCTTGAAAATCGCAAACGTGAGCACGCCGCGCGCGTGCGCGATTGCCACTGATACCGGCTTGTCTCGAAAAATACAAAAAGAGATTTGTGGAAGTCCCGCGAAGCCTACGCTTGACCTTGCGTATTTGCGTCGTTGATAGCCTTCCTTATCACGTCCGTTTCCTTTGAGCGAAACACCTGACACGCGCGGTCCTCATAGGTGATACCTCGAACGATGACAATCGGGGTGCCGCCTGCCCCCTCTCCCATCATAAGGTTGGCGAGCCCAGCTATCTCATCGCCCACGCCCTCATTGGTTATCTCTAGCGCTTTCCCTGCAAGGTCCTTCATCCCGCGCCAGTCCTTCATCGGGGCAATTCCGGCAAATCCTATCCCGACGCCAGTTTGTCCCTCTCGAAACGACCGACCACAGGTATCAGTGATTATCACCGCCACGTTCTTGCCATAGTGCTCGTTTATTCGTGCGCGTATCTGCCGTGCACTTCGAGAGGGATCATCCGGAAGGAGTAAGACAAAACCTTCGTCGACGTTTGACCGATCCAATCCTGCATTGACGCACACCTGACCAAACTTGCTTTCAACTAGCAAGAACGGCTTCTCAATCAGGATCTCCGTGGATTGACCAAGCACCGCTTCAATGAAGCGCGGATCCTCTTGAAGTCCCGCAGCGATCCTGCGAGCCCGCTCGCTTGGGGTAAAACTTAGCAAACTCCGCATCAATCCTTCGGCCTTCGACACTATCGTTGAAGCAATGGCAACGATATCTCCGTCGTGAAGGTCTACATCCCGCAAAAAACCTGTTAGGTCGTCTCCCTGTTTTACGAGAGGGATATTATCCACTATAAATGCTTCAGTTCTCAAGCGAATCACAAGTGGCTTGCGTGAGCACCTTCGGAGCCTAGAAGGAATATTTATCGTCTAAATGGTCCATATCTCAATATGACGGCGATGATGAGAGTTACCCCCACTGAGCACAAGATGAGGAGCGAACCTGTCTGATGCCGTCAATCTGCTTCAGCGATAAGCCGCGTTACTCGATAGAGATGAGCTTCTTGTCAGCGATTCCAATCTTCGGCAGGTGGACTTCGAGCACGCCGTTAAAGAAGCTTGCGCGTGCGGCAGCATCATCGATATTCGTGGGGAGTTTGATAGAGCGGTAGTACTCGCGTGGCGCGCGTTCTCTTATGAGGTGTTCGTCATTGTCGTATTTTGAAGTCCGTTCCGCTGTGATTTCTACCATGTCGCTGCTGCCTTCAAGCTTCACGTCGTCCTTGCTAACTCCTGGAAGATCCACTAGGACAACGATTTCTGCCGGGAGATCTATTAGGTCGACAGGCGGTGTTGCGGTAATTAGCCCTGTATACTCGTCGCTGCCAGTATCTTCTAACAGCCCATCCATCTTGCTGCGAATATTGCTCAGCGGACTTATTTCCTTCCAAGACATATCAACTTCTCCTCTGTTCTTTTCTCGGTGCAGATATAAAACCATATGCTATTGGTCCGTTGTCTGCCGTGATTGGACGGTTTTTTTAATCGGAGGCAATCCTACGAGTGATGGGTAGGCAACAAAAATGGGCATTATCCCTTGGTTACAGGAAACGCGCGGAAAAAGATCTGTTTTCGCCGTCACGCGCTAAAACCAAAAAGACTTTATTACTGCAGCTTCCTTATCAACTGACGTCTCGCTCAAGAGATTTTGGACTTCTAAGCCACCGAACGCTGATAACGTGAGTTGGAGGCGACAGAGTACTCTTGAGACTAAAAGAGACGCATTCGTAGAAAAATAAAGCTTATCGCATACGCAAATCACGTATAAGAAGCTAAATCTATATTGGAGGTGAAAAATGGTCAGCAAAAAACTCTTTTCTGCTGTATTGGCGACCTTAATGATTGTCTCTATCCTCGGGTCGACCGTTGTTTTCGCGCAAACAGAAACGGCGACGATGAACGCGACCACAAATGCGACGAAAACTGCGACGACGAACGTGACAACAAACGTAACCAAAAAAGTGACGACGGGAGCAGTTGCGTCAGCCGCTGCGTCAGCTGCCGGGGGATTCCTTGGCTTGCCGGGCTTTGAGGCGTTGTACGCGGTAGCGGGGCTTTTGGCTGTTGCTTATTTGGTGATGCGGCGTCGGAAGTAACGCTCTAAACCACGCGTGGTGGGTCCGGTCTTGACTGGGCTCGCGCCTTTATTTTTTTTCTTTCTTGGTTCGCGATTACTATAGAAGATGCCTCAGCAACAGCGGGCGGAGGGTTCCTTGGCTTGCCGGGCTTTGAGGCGTTGTACGCGGTAGCGGGGCTTTTGGCTGTTGCTTATTTGGTGATGCGGCGTCGGAAGTAGAGAGAAGCAAAGTTTATAGCATATAGAAAATCATGCGTCTACGAAAGCTAAGTTTATATTGGAGGTGAAAAATGGTCAGCAAAAAACTCTTTTCTGCTGTTTTGGCAACTTTAGTGATTCTCTCTATTGTTGCAGGGTCAACCGTTGCTTTTGCGCAAACGCAGACGGCAACTACGACGGCGA
>Ga0315280_10000833_pt1 | contig 55701 bp, 61 predicted proteins | sample YL17G06_40_MG_FD_203697 | JGI IMG/M metagenome (GOLD analysis project Ga0315280, IMG submission 203697) | Sediment microbial communities from Yellowstone Lake, YNP, Wyoming, USA - YL17G06_40 | ecosystem: Environmental > Aquatic > Freshwater > Lake > Sediment | place: USA: Wyoming | collected... | reverse complement strand
AACTGCCTAACGTGGCGTAACCGCCGAGTGAGGATACGGCAAGACCGAAGCCCCATCAGGGGCGGAGAGCTTGCCGAGGAAACGAGGCGGAACAGGGGATTATAAGGGCGCAGCCCTTATTGTCATTAATTGATAAATTACATAAATTATCACTAGATAAAATTTTTCAAATATATTTAAATACATAAAGATTTTTTTGTTTCGTATAATTATTCTCCTAGCAAATAATAAATGAAAAGATTAATAAGAAGAATAACGTATAAACATAATTAGGGTATTAATTATGAGAAACAATTACTTCTCAATAAGTGTAATCTTTGCTTGCATTTTAATATTAGTCGTACCCGAAGTTTCACTTGTCGATAGCAAAGAAATGATAAAAGACCAAAATAGAGAAAAATATTATTATCCTCATAATATGAGTAGAATTCCTTACGTAAATTTTTCAAAATTTTTAAAAATACCCGAGATAGAAAATACCGTAGTTGAGAATTCGGAACAGACCATAACATTAGCTGTTGGCGATGGTCTTATGAATTCCTCGTGGCCGATGTATTGCCATGACGAGCATCATACTGGACGAAGCCCTTATTCTACAATGAATTTGCCTAGCGCAATGAAATGGTACGTGAAGGACGAAGATGATTACATGGAAGGTTCCTCAATCATAGATGTCAATGGAACCATTTATTGTGGCTCATACCAACTTTATGCCGTGAGCCCCAATGGAACAGTTAAATGGAAGACAAAAACCGATGGTATAATTTACTCTGCCCCAGCCATCGACAAACATGGCACTATATACTTTGGAACGGCCATGATAGGTCGTGGTTGGTTATACGCCGTTACTTCTGGTGGGGTGATAAAATGGAGGTTTTATGTCGGGGACGAAATATACTCATCACCAGTTATCGACAGTAACGGCACCATTTACTTCGGTTCGTTGAATTATAATTTTTATGCTATCTATCCAAATGGAATTCTTAAATGGGAGTATAATACAGGACATTTTATTTTTTCATCCCCAACTCTAGGACTGGATGGATCCATCTACGTTGGTGCACTCGGCCCTGGTGACGATGGATATCTCTATGCATTCAATCCCAATGGAACAGTAAAATGGAGTTATAATGCTGGATGGGTGCACGGATCAGCAGCTGTTGGAGAAGATGGAACAATCTACGCTGTTTCTGATGATGTTGGACTCTATGCCCTTTATCCGAACAACGGGACTATAAAATGGCAATGCAATCAAATCAGTGGAGCCTGGACAACTCCTATTATTGGTAAGGATGGAACTATCTACGTTGGCAATTCCAGAGGAGGATTTTATGCTGTGCGACCTAATGGAACGATTAAATGGATGTTTCCCTTAAGCGGTGGATTTTGGTTTGGCCCCTCCGCAGCTCTTTCTTCTGATGGAACCATCTATTTCGGGACCACAAATGCTTTAGGGGGATCTGGTGGGTTCTATGCCCTTAATGCATCAACCGGAAAAGAAAAATGGAATTACACAGATGGAAGTTGGTACGAAACTTCCCCTGCTATCAGTAATGATGGTACAGTCTATATCTCAGCTTGCTACGATTGGACACCAAATGGTGTTGATTTTTATATGAAAGGATATCTATTTGCCTTTGGAAAAGGTCCTTTACGAAGCGAGGCAAACGGTCCCTACTCTGGATTCATGCATCAAGCCATTTCGTTCACCGGCACACCCTTTGGTGGAATTCCGCCTTATACCTATCATTGGAATTTCGCTGATGGAACATCCTCAGACCAACAGAATCCCAGCCACATCTATGCCAAAGCAGGCACCTACAATGCAACCTTCATCGTTACTGACAGCACCGGCAACCACAGCACCGACACTGCCACCGTCACCATCTACTACCCTCCACCGAAAATCATTGTCCTTAAACCACGACGAGCGATCTACGTCGAGAATATACCAATCTGCCCCTTCCTCAAGCCCATTATCTATGGGCCCATCACCATTAAGGCATTGGTCTTGGAGTTTGCACCGCCAGGCACTGTAAGCATCGACCATGTCGACTTCGAGGTGTGGGGCGATCTCGTCAAAACCTTCACCCATCCACCGTATAGATGGCTCTGGTACACCTTCGACGGAATCAAAAAGAACGTCATCGACATCATAGCCTATGATACCGCTGGTCATAGTTCAAGAATCACTATTGATGTCCTGCGATTGATTTAACGCAAGAATTGTCTAGGCCTTGGTTTTATAATTCATCCTCCTATTGAAATCCTTCCGAGACTGCAATCGTGATTTCTGCAAAATCTTGCGATGTCAATCGTAAGGCAAAGGATCAGGACGAGGTAGACCTGGGTCTTCACTGCGTTCCATCCTCGCACACGGGGGTCCTCAAATACCATCCGTTTGAGGACGTTATTCGTGTTCTCGACAATCACCACCCGTTAGGTGTAGAATCTATCGAGTTTATCCCTGTTCAATATGACCTTATTGTCCGAACTCCGGCGGTTTCATCGAGGAGTCTTAATTTTTTTTTATTAAAAGATTTAAAAACAACATACGTATAGTAATTATTACTACATGGTTGTGAAAAGTTGACTACTATACGAAAATTTACTATGATGCTAGATCTATTACAAAAAGAATCCTGTACTCCAACAATGATAGCTAGAAAACTCAATGCAGACAAACGGACCGTAGACAAAATGATCCAGGCCAGCATTAAAATGAATATTGTTAATTGCCATAGTTTAAAAGTCAGTGGTAAAGAATATCGTGTTTGTGATTTATCAGACGATTACAGAAAGATATATAATAGAAAAAGAAGGAGGTAAATAATGCTAAAAAATCATGCATTACGAGGAATACAATATGAAAAAGCAAAAGCAAGGGCACATCGAGGAACACACGTTGGAGGACCGGGAAAACATGACTATCAACGAGGCAACATTAAAGGCGAGGTGAAATGTCAAAAAAAACCAATTACAAAACCAGTTTTAATGAAACTATGTCAAAAAGATATTCGTGAAGTTGAGAGTAAATCTGGTTTTACTCAGCACGCAATTGATTATAGAAATCGATATTGTCCGGAATTAAAATTAATGAAACGGGGTAAAATAGTACGATGAAGCCTTTAATCGTTTATTGAACAAATTATTTTTACATAATTTAACTTGTAAAAAGAAAAAAGAGGCGTGGTTAGAAGAATTTCCACACATCTAACATCGCAGAGGCATTGTTTCCTGCTTTATCGTACGCAACGACTTCTACCTTGTACAGGAAGAATGCTCTCTCACTCCACAGCCAACTGTACGGGGCTGTCGTATCATTCCCTTTGAGCTGTTGGTCAATGTAGAATTCTACGCGGTCCATTCCTGAGTCGTTGTCTAATGCGGTCACGTTGATGTCTATTTTCCCGATGATCACCGGCACTCCGAGCGGGAAGAAAAATTTATTGGCTAAATACAATCCGTTTATCGGTTTAGTGATTGCGACAGTTGGTGGGGTCGTATCTGGGATGGGGCAGATGACCACCGCTTGTTCAACAACAGTGTAATTATACCCAGATGGATAGTTTGGTAGCCACCATTGGCAATTGATATCAGGCTTGGGAGATCCGATGCTTACATTATAGATATCATGAGAAACATTTCGTGCATCGTTATGATCGATTTGCGATAGATTTGCGACATCCAGGGTCGGGTCGCTGAACGCAATTTTAAAGTCCTGTGAATTCACCCCGGCACAAGTCACATAGTGGCCCTCCCTTCGAACTGAACCCGGTGGCGGATTGAGGTATTCGGTTTTAAACGCCCAGTCAAATGGATGACCATACGGATCGGTGGGTACGTTATTCATCCATCCCTGTCCTGGGGGATATGGATTTGGTGTCTCATACATCCATTCATAATGGTAATCAGCGTCTAACTGAAGGACATCAAAGTAATACGTTGAGCCGGGAGTAAGCGGAACATACGGAGTTACGTTGAACCGTACCCAGGTTGGAGTCGCCAGGATACCCGGATTTAGTACTACAGTTCTAAGTGGATTGCCATTTAAGGTATCGTAGACATCAACTTGCACATTGCATGGAGTACCGCTGTTACTGACGAGGAGCACTTCGATCGCGTCAAGCCGCTGTGCTGCTGGGACAAAACTTTGGTAATCCCACCAGGTAGACGTCTGCAGTAAATCATTACGTGGGCCGCTAAGCTGTGCTTGATCAACGACTAAATTACCAACAACATAATCATAGGAGCCAAGGAGCAGAATAACATTCTGACTCTGTTCAATCTGACTTTCTATGAAGGAAAAGGTTGGCCGATCATAAGTCTGCTCGGTAAGTTTCTTTGTAAGGTTAGTTGTATTAAACCACGAAGTAATCGCATTCTGCATATCGTTGATATAGGTCGTGCCTTTGTTGGTGGTATTCATTGCCCGTGCAAGTTTTTCAATAAGCAATGGAACATTTGCTGTTGCATGATCATCACCTGCGCCGTAATCTTGTACGAGCGCAAACTGATCCTTGCCATCACCAGGTGTACCGGTGGGATCGGCAAACTTTGAGTCAAACCACCAGAAACAATTTGCGACCGCAACCGGGCCACAGAATATCCACTCTTCAACATCGTCACCGGCTACCGTGCTATTGAGGTAACAATCTGGTCCAGGGGCAATGCAATTTTCATCAACATTATACACATCGTCTCCAGCAACTGTTGAATCGATCACTCCGTTTGGTCCTGGAGCGATTTTCTTCCATCGGTCCTGTCTTTGGTCAAAATCAGGCATGCCTGCTGGGGCATAGTTTGGGTACGATGGTTTCCAGTACCACCCAGTGGTATTCGAGGCTTTATTAGTTCGTGTGACCGTTGATGTATATACTGCTTGCGCAGAAGATACTAGAAGAACGAGCAGTACAATTATTGAAAGAGCAGCCTTCACATATGTTCTCTTTTTCATTTTTTTTCCTCCATTCTCTTTCTCTATGAAATACTAATACAACGGGTGAAAAAAGAGGTTGGCGGCATCGGTTAGTTTTTCTCCCCCGGTATATTGTATTCAACAGAAAATAAATTCATGTTCTATTATATATAATTTGTTCTACAAAGGAGGGTAATTTTCGATAAAATGTGATTTTGTTACATTCACATTGATTTTCTTTCCAATATCCTTCGGATATCAAAGTAGAAAATCGCGGTTAATATACAAAAAACGATACAGGAACTAAGAAGTCCATACAAAGGGAATATCGATTTCTCTGTTTCGTTCATGATCTCCCAGAGAGGGAGGTACGAAATCGTCATTAAAAGTATTGTAATAACCAAGGAAAATCCCATGGATTTTATCAACAATCTCCTTTGTATTGGCATCCGTGTTGTTCCTCTTTTTTTATTTCAGTTCAATTCGTTCCCCGGTAACCATATAGTGGATTTCTTCCGCCATATCGCAGGCATGGTCTCCACACCGCTCGAGATATCGGGCGACCATGATGTAATGAGTGCATATTGTGATATTCGCGGGATTTTCCATCATGTACGAAACGCATTCCCGGAAAATTGAGTACCGGAGTGAATCAACATCGTTGTCCCGTTCGGTGAACCCCTTTAAGAGTGATATATCACCTGTTTTAAACGCGGTGAACACATCACGAATCATACCTTGGACAAGCTCATTCATATGGGGGATGCTGATGATTTTTTTAATATGCGGCCCCGGAGCAATTTCTTTCGTGACATTTGCGATATCTTTTCCGTACCGCCCGATACGATTGAGATCAACAATCATTTTCAGACAACACGCAATGGTACGCATGTCCCGTGCCATCGGTTGGTATAAGGCAATCAGCTGTAATGCTTCTTCTTCTAAATCGACATTCATTTTTGCTAACTCTTTTTTCTTTGAGTTGACCCATGCTGCTTTCTCAAGATCGAGATTTTTTAATGACTCGACAGCGGTCGAAAGCATTGATGTTGAAAGATCTCCCATTTTTAACACGTTTTGTTTTAGTTTTTCTAATTCTTTGTGGAATTTTTCTACCATTTTTATTCACCCTATCCAAATCGTCCGGTGATATAATTTTCAGTGAGTTCCTCTTTTGGATTCTCAAAAATCTGTTCTGTTTCACCAAATTCAATCAACTTTCCAAGATACATGTACGCGGTGAAATCGCTCACGCGCGCTGCCTGCTGCATATTATGGGTAACGATAATGACGGTATATTTCTTTTTCAACTCGGTCATCAAGTCCTCAATTTTAGCGGTCGCGATTGGGTCGAGAGCAGAACAGGGTTCGTCCATGAGAATGACCTCAGGATTTATAGAAAGCGATCGCGCGATGCACAGTCGCTGTTGTTGGCCACCAGAGAGACCCATCGCTGATTCATGTAACCGATCTTTTACCTCGTCCCAAAGGGCAGCATCCTTGAGGCTTTTTTCAACGATTTCATCAAGCTGATTTTTATTCGTAATTCCTTGTACTTTTGAACCGTACGCAACGTTTTCATAAATGGATTTTGGGAATGGATTTGGTTTTTGGAATACCATGCCGATTTTTTTCCGTACCTCGACAGCGTCGGTGTCGGAGCCATAGATGTCATTCCCATGGAAGAAAATTTTCCCGGTGATTCTACATTTATCGATCACATCGTTCATCCGGTTGAAACACCGTATTAATGTCGATTTTCCGCAACCTGACGGGCCAATAAGTGCGGTAATTTTATTTGGTAGTATGCCCATCGTTATGTCATATAATGCTTGCTTTTCACCGTACCAAAGGCTCAAATGTTCTGTTCTGATGATCTCGTCTCTATTCGCCATTTTGTTCTCACCATTTCATGGATTTTCTATATCGATTCCGGAGGAGAATTGCAATCAGATATATCCCGATCACGAGTAGTAATAATACGAGAGCGGTTCCTGCCTGGTTTGTTTTTGATCCTGGGATTGATGTCGCAAGGATGAAGAGGTGATACGGCAGGGCATTGACCGGCTGTAGCACGGAATTTGGAATGAAATCAGAAAATACCACCGCGGTAAACAAAAGAGGTGCGGTCTCGCCAGCAGCCCTCCCGATTCCTAAAATCGCCCCGGTGAGAATTCCTGGTGTCGCAGGGGGTAATACCACCCGTCGGATCGTCTGCCATTTCGTCGCCCCAAGCGCGTAGCTTCCCTCTCGTAGTGACTGTGGGACACTGATTAATGCTTCTTCTGTCGTTCGAATGATGGTCGGGAGGATCATGAATGCTAAGGTAATTTGTCCCGCGAGTAATGAAAACCCAAATTTCAGATATAACACGAAAAAAGCAAATCCAAATAGACCAAAGACAATCGAAGGCGTGCCATTCAGTAGATCAGCGCCACCTCGGATAATCTTTGTAAGTACTCCTTCCTTTGTGTACTCGTGTAAATAGATTGCAGCTCCAACACCGAGAGGTAATGCTATAGCGATGGCGCCAGCTACCAAATACAGTGTTCCGATGATTGCAGGGAAGATCCCTCCCGAACGCCCAAGATTACTTGGTCCTGTTGAAATAAACTCCCAGGTTAACGCGCCCACTCCATTTGAAATAATGTATGCAAGGATAATGCCAAGGAAAATAATCACAATGATAATTGTCAATAATATTGTACTGAACGCGAGACGTTGTTTTGCCTTTACCGATAATTTTTTAATTAAAAAATACAAGATTGCACCAACGATAAGGATACCTAGGGTAGGAAGTATGCCGATTGACATTAGAAGAATCATAACGAGGAAAACACCAATAATAAGGTAGAATGCTTGTTTGATTTTTCTCCCAAGTTCGTATGACACTAAAAGTTTTTTCTTTGAAGTTGATCGCTGTTTTTCTTTTAATCGACCAAGAATCACTGTCGCGAGGACATTTACGATTAGGGTGATTATCAAGAGAATAAGTGCAAGACCGAATAAGGCGTGGTAATGATCACTGCCTGTCGCGACTTCCCCCATTTCGATTCCAAGGGTTGCAGTCAGTGTTTTAATCGGGGTGAAAACGTTTGTGATTGGTAGGGGGATGAGTCCGTAGGTTGGATTACCGCAGACCATCATCACCGCCATGGTTTCTCCAATAGCGCGTCCAATCCCAAGGATAATGGCCGCGGTGATTCCTGACATTGCAGAAGGGACTACTACTTTACTAATGGTTTGCCAGTGCGTCGCACTTAGCGCAAGAGAACCTTCTTTGTACTCCCGTGGAACAGAGCTTATTGCATCCTCTGCGACACTGGTTATTGTCGGAATCGCCATGATGCCAAGAAGAATCGATCCCGCAAGCCACGTCTCGCCAGTGGGGACAGCAAAGGATACTTGAATCCATGTGGTCAACACGATCAGTCCAAAGAAACCAAAGACGACAGATGGAATGCCAGCAAGTAGCTCAATCGCTGGTTTAATTATTGCTTTGATCCGTGGAGGAGCGATTTCAGCGATAAAAATTGCACTGCCAATGCTAAGGGGTACGGCGATAATCATCGCTCCAAGTGTCACGAGTATCGTTCCTATGATCAGGGGAAATGCACCATATAAAGGTGGCTGACCCGTGGGATTCCATCTCATGCCAATGAGAAACTCTACGATGCCCGCTTTTTGAAAGATCGGGAAGGAATCTCGGAATAAAAAGAAGATAATGGAGAAAATAATGATAATCGCGGAGAGGGCGCTAATGAAGAGAAGTGTTTTCACTCCTTTTTCTTTAATATTTTTTCTTGTTTGAGGTCCTTTCCATGGGAAATAATTCTTTAACGCCATCTGAATGGCCACTACTCCTGTCTCCTCATGTCCTCATTTTTCAAAGAGAAAAAATGGGAACGAAAGCGAATGGAATGTACTCCTTTTCATTTCGTTACTACAGACATTATGTCTGCTTGCTTAAATCTTTCCAGTTGGTAATCTTCCCTTGATAAATCGCTTTTAATTGCGCCATCGAGAGATTGGTCACATAGGTGTTTTGTGGGTTGACGATGATTGCGATGCCGTCTTTTGCGATGACGTATTTCACCAGACCGAAGTCTGTCTCTGAGGGCTGAAGATCACGGGATGACATCCCGATATCGACTGTCCTTTGGCCTACCGCTGAGATCCCAGCACCTGATCCTCCACTTGTTACTGTTACGATTACCGCTGGAAACAGCGCATGAAAATCCGTTGCTGCTTTATCAGCGATAGACAAGACTGTTGTCGATCCACTTACTGTAAGGGTACCAGAAAGGGTTTTCCCTGTTGTATTGTAATGAGCGGTGTTCTGCAGTGGGACAAATCCTTCCTGTGTGACAATCGCTTGTCCTTCGGTGCTTTGAATGTACAGGATGAATTCCCCTGCCAATCCCGTCGCATTCCCCTTTGTGAACATGTACAATTCTCGCGAGATCGGGTACGTTCCGGAAATAACATTTTGAGCATTTGCTGAAATATTATTAATTTGTAATGCCTTTACCGTGGCATCCACGTACCCAAGACCGACATACCCAATTGCATCTGGTGTCTGAGCAACGGTTAATTGTACTGCGCCATTTGAGTTTTTTTCAAGTACTAACGAACTGAAATTTGCTTTACCCATGACATCTGTCCAAAAGAATTCTCGTGTTCCAGATGCACTGTCTCTTCCTATTAACACGATTTGTTCTCCTTGCTGTTGTTGAACACACCCACTGAACAGAATCGTACAAAGTGTAATGATGATAATGAGGCTTATGAGTAGCTTTTCTATTTTTTTATTCTTTTTATGGTGTTCTATTTGTGTCACCAGAATGTAAGCAAGAAGATATGAAATATATACTTTGCCTACATATTCTATAGTGTTATATATAGTCCTATAGTAACAATAGAGTTCTATAGAAATCTTTAAGACAATACCTCTCTTACGAAACTGCAGGTGAAAAATCTATGGAAATACGGCGTGTACAAGTCACTGGAGGATCATCGTACATTATCACGCTTCCAAAAGAATGGATAAACTCCCTTCATATTAAAAAGAACGATCCGTTAGGGATATTTATTCGATCAGACGGTACCTTGCTTCTCACCCCGAAGATGGCGCAAGAACAATTCCAGAAAATAAAAGAGTTCGACGTGAGCCGTATCCCGAAGTCGCCATATCTCCTCCAACTACTGATTGGGGCCTATATCGCGGGATATACCTCTATTAAAATTACCTCACCGTCTCGTATGTCGACTGCAGTGCGAAATGTCATTCGCTCCTTCACCCAACTCGCGATCGGCCCAGAGGTAATAGAGGAAACCGACACGACAGTCATCCTGAAAGATCTTCACAATCCAACAGAAATGCCTCTCGATCGAACCATCAAACGGATGCATATCATCGTGAAAGGAATGAACGAGGATGCGATGCGTGCACTTCAATCCAAAGATAATGTGTTAGCCGAGGACGTACTCTCTCGAGATAATGATATTGATCGACTGCATTGGCTCGTCGCACGTCAATATAACATTCTCCTCCAAAATGTGAGCCTTGCGGAAAAAATGAATATTTCGATAGGCATGGCGTCCACTTGTTTTCTCATTAGTAGAATTATCGAACGTATCGGGGATCATGTGGTACGAATCGCCCAAAACATTACACACCTCAACGAAAGCAATATTGAGCGTAAAATCATTGGCCGTATTGTAGAAGCGGATACTATTGCGATCGATATATTTAATAAAAGCATTAGCTCATTTTTTCAAAAGGATCTAAAAGCATCGAACGAAATCGTTGAATCCGTTACGAAACTTGAAACACGTTGCGAAGAAATAAGTACTCTTGCGCTTCAACAGAAAGGTATTGTCGCCGTCTCAATCGGTTACATTATCGAAAGCATCAGAAGAATCGGGGAATACGCGGAGGATATCTCGGAAAATGTGATTAACTATCTCGTCGGAGAAGAACAATAAATCAGCATTCTATTAAAAGTTATAAAAAATCAGCGGGGTTTATATTCTGATACTCGATTAAAGGATGTAGTCACAAGGGGCAGGTTTATTTAAAAAGATTGAATAGAGCGAGGTGATTAATATGGGGATTCTTTCCTGGTTAGTACCACAAGAAAAACATTTTTTTGATATGATTGAACAACAAAGTAAAAATGTGCTTGCTGGTGTTGATGCGCTGCTCGGCATGTTGGAAGATTACAGGGATATTGATGCAAAACGTGAGAAAATCAAACAGATAGAAAATGAAGGGGACAAAATGGTTCATGATATTTTTGCGGAGTTAAACAAGACGTTTATTACTCCGATTGACCGTGAAGATATTTCACAACTTACAAGCGCCCTTGATGACATCCTTGATAATTTAGAGGCGGTCTCAGAACGATTAGTTATCTATGGAATCAAGAAACCCCCGGCATACATGATAGACTTTGCCAAAACATTGCGGAAAACTGCTTTTAACGTAAATGAGAGCATCAATTTATTACGGAATTTCAAAGAAGCGAAACAAATACGGGAGTTCTGCCGAGAAGTACACACCCTAGAAAACGAAGGAGATAAACTTTTACGGCAAGCAACCGCTGAATTATTTAATAAAAAGGATCCTATTGAAATCATCAAAATGAAAGAACTCTACGATGACATGGAAGCCGCGATTGATCGCTGTGAAGATGTCGCTGATGTGATTGGTGACATCCTTGTGAAGTATACATAAAGGACGGGCAACAATGGCTGTATCACTACTCCTCGTCGTTATTATAATCTTTATTGCCTTGATCTTTGATTTCACGAATGGGTTCCATGATTCAGCGAACGCCATCGCGACCGTTGTATCAACAAAGGTGCTCACTCCTCGTCGGGCCGTTGCGTTCGCCGCGTTTTTTAATTTCATCGCAGCATTTGGGTTTGGCGTTGCAGTTGCTAGTACCATTAGTAAAATCATACAATTGAACATCGTTGCAGCGGAGATCATCCCTGTTATTGTTCTCGGTGGTTTGATCGGTGCCATTAGTTGGAACATCATCACCTGGTTTTTGGGATTACCGACATCTTCCTCTCATGCCCTTATCGGTGGGCTTATGGGATCTGGAATTTCTGCCGCAGGTCTTGCTGCCATTAAGTTTGAACCTATTCAACTCGCAGCTATCTTCATGATTGTTTCTCCAATTATCGGGCTTGTCTGTGGGTTTCTTTTCATGATTCTTGTTCTCTGGGTATGTCGAAAAAGTTCCAAGTCAAAAGTTGATCGTTACTTCAAACGACTGCAGTTATTTTCTGCGGCAATATACAGTTTCAGTCATGGGACAAACGATGCTCAAAAAACCATGGGAATCATCACCCCACTCTTATTTAGCATCGGATTTTTTAGTGCAAGTGTCGATCCAAACCATCTCCCTGTCCCTTTCTGGGTGATTCTCTCTGCTCATGCTGCTATCGCGCTTGGGACGCTTGCGGGCGGCTGGCGGATTGTAAAAACTATGGGGCATAAAATCACAAAACTCAGACCAGTGCATGGATTCGCTGCTGAAACAGGAGGCGCAGTAACAATCATCGGTGCATCACTCGCTGGGATTCCGGTCAGTACAACCCATGTGATCTGTTCATCTATCATGGGAGTCGGCGCGACAAAACGTCTCAGTGCGGTCCGCTGGGGAATCGCACGGAACATCGTCTGGGTCTGGATCCTTACCATTCCGATTAGCGCCGTGATCGGATATGCTGCATTTTTTATCCTTCACTTTTTCATTTAAAAAAGGTTTCCCTTAATATCTTTCCTTGTTCTACTGATTTTTTCTGGAAAAAAATTGTAAAAAAAGATGAATAAAGATATCATTCTTGCTGAGCGTCTCAGTAAAATCTATGTAATTCGACCTACTTAAGTTCCTATATTACGAGATGCAAGAGAATTTTAAAGGGCTGTCCGATTGCCTGGTACTTATGAACCCATCACTTTTCATTAAAATTCTCAAAGAAAAAAAATTACTATTGCCACCGTTAAGCGGGTATACCGATTATCCATATCGGGAGATTCTTGCACGGTTTCATCCGCCATTCATCACCACAGAAATGGCAAACGCCCGGGCGATCGTTTCAAACAATAAACGAACCCTTGAGATTCTCAAAATAGCTGAAGGTGCTCACAGGAACGGCGTTCAACTTGTCGGGAGCGATCCCAGATACATGAAAAAAGCAGCAATGATCGTTGAAGACCTCGGCTTTGATTATATTGATATCAACATGGGGTGTACCGCACGAAAGGTTGCGTGTCGCGGTGAGGGAGTATCTCTTATGAAATATGAGAGTAATGCGTGTGAAATCGTTTCTGTTATCTCTGAGGCCGTTTCTCTTCCCGTCACCTGTAAACTTCGACTCGGATTGGCAAAACACACTCAAAATGTAGTATCGCTCTCTCAAAAACTTGTTAGCGCTGGTGCCGTTGCCTTGGCGATTCATGGCCGTACTGGGGAGAAGAAGTTTGGAGTACCTGTCGATCTAGCGGTGATCAAAGATGCAGCTGAGCGTTTACCAATTCCTGTTATTGCAAACGGAGGCATTTATACAGGATTTGATGCGGCACAGATGATTCGTGCTACCGGGGCTGCCGCAATCATGCCAGGACGAGCGCTTATCGGAAACCCCTGGATTATTCCAGAGATTGCTGCCGCATTTTCAGAAACCCCCTATGCCGCTCCAACCCTTGATGAGAAAAAAGATATCTGTGTCGATCATCTCCACTTGCTTGTCGATTTTTATGGAGAGCGCTCAGCGGTTCTCAAAATGAGAAGTATCTTACCTCACTATTTTTCCTCAAGTTTATTTCTGAAGATTCTTAAAAGAGATGTGCAAAAGGCACAGGATGCTCGTGATATCGTCTTACTTTTATCTCGTCTGAGCAATGAAAGATTACATATCGTATACGACCCAGGCATGACCTAAGAAGTTCAAGTTTATGGAGAAATTTTTTGTTCCTAGCTATGAAATTAAAAAATCATATATACTGCTGTTTGATATCCTCTCGTACTACATTGTTGGGGAGAAAAATCATGGAAAGGGTAACACTTGTCGAAAAGGTAAGACTTATCCTCGGATTGTCAAAAACAGATCTTGCAATCATCCATTCACTGTCTCACGAACAAAAACTATTGGTGTCTGAGATCGCGCTTCAAACGCAACGTTCAAAACGGCACATCTGTCACCGATTGTCCATTCTTCTCGAAAAAGGACTCCTGGAGCGAGAACTGCATATTCTTCATAATAAACGAGTCGCATACCGGTACTCATTATTATCTACAGATCGGATCGTGCAACGACTTCGAGAGCATTTGCTTCGTACCCTTTCAGAATTGGATACTACATAAAAAGGAAGATGGACAGAATGCCGAAGATTGTCTTGACCGCCGACCGAACACTTCTTTCAGATTACAATCGACACATCTTCTTGGGGTTTGCTGCCTGCGCACCGAAATTTCTTCCCGGATGGCTCTACACAAAGATTTTCTGTCCGCCCGTTGAGGAAGATGGCTATCAGGTGAAATACGGGCATTGTGGTCAACGGAAAATCGAGGCGGCATTACTGAACGATGGTTTTGATGAACAAGATATAGCACTCGTGCCTCCTCATAATCTCTCACAGGCGATCGACAAGGAAACAAAGGTACTGGGGGTGACAACCCATGATCCGCTTGGGTTGGGTCCTGCGTCAACGACGTTTAGCGACTTGACGAACAAAGAAACGTACACCTCGTACTATTTCCGGACGCTCATGGCAAATCCAGCGATAAAAAAGCACAGGCTGAAAATTATTGCCGGTGGGTCTGGTGCTTGGCAGCTGACCGATGAACGCATCATGGCGAAATTCGGCATCGACTCCGTTGTCGTCGGCGAAGGAGAGATTACTGCAGTACAACTTATTAGGAAAGCATTGAACGGAGAATCACTCCCGTCGATCATAGAAGGAGAGGTGGTTCCCTTAGATCAAATACCCCTAGTGCGAAAACCAACGATCAACGGCATTATTGAGATTACTCGAGGGTGCGGCCGTGGATGTAAATTCTGCAACCCGACAATGCTTAATTTCCGCAGTCAACCTGTGGAGCGAATCCTGGAAGAAGCTCGCCTCAATCTTAACGCGGGTACCGACGGCGTGATCTTTCATGGGGAAGATTTCCTGCGTTATAAAACGAAAGGATTTGTCCCCAACGAAAAAGAAGTAATGCTACTGTTCACCGAGACGAAGAAACTAACGGACAGAATTCAGATAAGTCATTTCGCGCATGCATCTGCTGCGGCGAACCCGTCTCTCATCAAATCGATCTCCGAGCTCATGAACACCGGTTCAAAGGAGTGTCCATTCATGAGCGGTCAATGCGGGATTGAGACCGGGTCAGTGCGTATGGTTGAGCGACATATGAAGGGAAAAGTACGGCCCTTCAAGCCAGAAGAATGGCCTGAGATGATCCTTCAATCTCATGGGCTTCTTCGCGATAATCATTGGGTCCCTTGCGATACGATGATCATGGGGTTACCTGGTGAAACCGCTGAGGACGTTCGTCAATCCATTGACCTTGTCCGTAATCTTTCCGAGTACAAGTCATTTATCATCCCATTATTTTTCATCCCGATCGGGAGCCTGAAAAAAGATCGATTTTTCCGCACCAAAGACATGCTGCCAGAGCACTGGGAACTCCTTGCTGCCTGTATCAGACACAGTCTCAAATGGGCGTATGTACTTGTGCGAGAAAATCGTTCAACGAAGGAAATGAAGCTATGGAAAAACATCGCGATCAAAGGAATCATTCGCATCATGAATCGACGGTTGGGCCCCTATCTGAAAATGATGGAAGAAGGCATTAACCCGATGACCAACAGATAAATGTAAAATAATGCTCATTTGTTTTCTTTCCTGTGCCCTTTGAAGAATCAGATTTTGTAATTCCTAGAAACCTTGTACCGGTGGTGGTATAAGGGAGGCATCATACTCAGAGGGCAATTGCTTTTTGGTTGCATATTGATACAGTGCTGCCACGTAGATTCCATTCGTAGCGGATGCGATGACCCCAATGATCGCCCAGTAAAAAAACGCTACGACAAAACCAATGAGGACACCCATCGTGCTTCCTACGAGAAACCCAAGAACAATCGGAATAATGCCAAGAAGTGCGAGTAACCCAAAGATGATACCGAACCCAAACGTTCCGATAATTGTTTCACCCCAGGTTTGTTTGAACAGGGACGCGCTTCGTCTGATAGAAGAAGCGACCCCTTTTTTCTCAAAAATAAGCACAGGGATGATAAAGAACGTGACGTACGTCCACGCAAGACCAATGATGCCTGCGATGATTTTTCCGGCCCACCCAGCGCGTTCTCGGATAGCCTGCAATATCATACCAATCGTTGCTGAGATAATCGCCCATATGAGAATTCGACCTATGTTCTGAGAGGCGATTCGAAGTCCGTCGGAAACAGTAGGGTTCCCTCCATTCAACCGGATATTCGCGCATGCGATGATCGCGGTATTAAAGAAAATCACGATAAAAAACAAGACAAAATAAATAAGAATCATCAGCACAACCCATACCCACAGGGAAGATCCCATCGTAGGTAGCCCTAGGAAGAAGAATCCCGCGAAAAACGATAAAAGAATGATTGCGCATGCAACAAAGGAAAGAACCGGGAAAATCATAATTTCTTTGTCTTTTCGTAGAACCCCCAAGCTTGTTTTCATTAACTCCCAACTACGTCCTAATTTACCCATGGTGAGATATCTAAATGACACGTATTAAATCTTCTTATTTGTACATAATTACTTAACTTTTTTTCTAAGGGGAAAAGATAATTTCGAGTTTTTTTCAAAGATGAAAAATATTTTTGTTAGTTTATAGGACTCACGGGTGTAAATCCCCCTTTTTTAATTTTACCGAAAAATACTACATTTTTGTGAATTTTCTACAGAAGAAAAAATGACAAAGTGCTACTGACGAGAATTGTATAGGTCAACAGGAAAGGGTTTAGGGAAAGTTCGTAGTAAAAAGGTATGGGTTTTACTGTCTTTTTTTATAGATCAGATCATGATGTTCAAAAGCTTCAAATATAATCATATCTCCTTCAATTCGTAACAATAAAACATAGCTCCCTAGATGTACACGTCTGAAATCATTCAGTGGACTTCGGAGGTTTTTGAAATGTTGAATGGAAAGCGAATCTGAAGCAGCGATTTGCATCATCTTCTTCTCTAACGCACGAAACATTGTATTATCTCTTCTTTTAAGAAATATCAATGTTTTCTTCAGTTCATTAGAAACAATGACGTTGTAACTCATAGCTCTTTAAACCATTGTTTTACCTGTTCGGGTTTCATTGGTTTAGAATGAGGACCTTTCCGTGTTGCACTAAGCTTTTTCACAAACTCTTGCTGTATCGGGAGTTCATCTACGGGATGCCAATCTATTTGTTCACAAAACTTTTCTTCATTCTTGGTAAGCTTCCCGGATTTTATATATTTCTCAAACAGATATCGTTTTAGGAGTTCTTCCCTCCCAATTTCAGACCAGTTAATCCAAGGGAATCGTGCGAGTCTTTCTTTAAATGTTTTATCAACAGAAATTGTAATACAAGCCATATTATAATTCACCCTGTGCATGTAATTTTTCCAATGATTCTAATCGTTTTTTAAGTCTTTCTTTAAGCACTTCGGACCAATTGACATCTGGTCTGGTATCAAGTCTCTTCTTGAGATCTTCTGATATAGAAAACGTCATTCTTACCATAATACATCATCTCATGCAATTGCATGCATATATGTATATGCATAAAACTATTTAAACGTTTCGAAAGAGGAAAATAACATTTTTCTAAATTTTTTCCAGGAGAAAAAATGACGAGTGCTCCTGTCGGGATTTAGGACTCACGGGTATAAATCCCATACTAGAACCAATTGACTGGCAGAAAGATTCGGGCTCGTATTCATTAACATATTTGATAGTGTAATTTCTGTTAAACTGTATTTCATTTTTTTTAAAGTATTAGATACAGTACTTCCCAGGAATCTTCGGGAAGAGTGACGTTTCTTCTACTCTTTTTAACCCGCAGATGTATCGCGTCAACCGTTCGATGCCTATGCCAAATCCTGCAGATGGAGGTAGATCCTTCCGAGCTAATGTGAGATATTCTTTACACTGTGATCGTGTCTGTCCTTTCTGATGTATTCTTTGAAGTATCCGGCCATATTCGTATTCACGTTCTCCGCCGGAGAGCGCTTCTCCAAATCCTTCAGGGTAGAGGAGATCCATATCACGTAAGAAGCCTGGGTTCTTCGGATCCTCTCTATCGTAAAACTCTCTTTTTGCAAGAGGGATATCAACGATCCATACGGGCTCTGTATGGTTTTTTGAAATCATTGTCTCGAAGTCTTCTCCAAAGCGTTCATACGCTTCCTTGTAAGTGATTTGTTTGAATGGTATCATGGGGATAGATATGGTTCGACCTAGATATTCCAATTCCTTTGCACATTTTATTTTTATGAATTTCAGAGTCGCAACCAGTAATTCTTCGCACAACCTCATGACATCCTCACGTTTCGCACCTTTCATTTCTAAATCAAGCTGAGTAAATTCAAAGAGGTGTCGTCCTGTTTCTTTTTTCTTCTGTGGTTCAAGTCGTACATTTGGCGAAAACACAAAGATTTTGTCCAATGTTCGTAATGCGAGTTGTTTATGGAAGATCATGCTCTGGGTTATGCTGTAGTGTTTTCCGTAGCAGTTGATTGTTGCTGGTGCTGTCGGGTGATTTAATGGATCAGTGATAGGTGACAGGATTACCGGTGAGATTTCTATAAAATTCTTTTTTCTTAGCTCTTCGCCTAGTATCTTTCGTATGTCGCTTTGAATTTTTAATATCATTTTTGTTTTTTCAATGTCTTTGCGTTTCATGCAATAGTATTTACATGGCATCCTATATAAACATAATGTTTATTTATTTGTCAAAAATACTAAAAAAAGAAACTTTTAAATAATATTTCCGACATAACGTCAATTATGATAGATAAAAAAGACGAAATGATAATAGCAGAATTGAAGAAGAACGCAAGGAACTCAACGAAAAACATCGCAGCTAACATCAATATACCTAGAGTAACTGTTCATGACAGGATACAAAAAATGATAGAACACGGTATCATTAAATCATTTAATATCTCCATAGATTACAAAAAGATAGGATACACGACAGAAGTCTTTATCTTCATTTCTTTCATTCCAACTCCAGATGTTTCCCAAAGGGAACTTGCGAAACGTATTGCGAAATTCCCTGGTGTCTATGAGGTTCATATCATATCAGGGGAATACGATTTACTCCTGAAAGTACGAGGAAAATCCCTTGAGGAAATTGGCGTAATCGTCGTTGATAAACTACGACAATTAAAAGGCGTTGGGAGAACACTTACCTTTGCTTGTTTTGAAACAGTGAAGGAAGAATTATAAGAAAAATCGGTGTGCAATAATTACATTATAGTGAGCTATGGAAAGTAATACCTTTTTGGATCAGGAGAAAAAAATCAGATTTTCGGTATTTTTCTTCTTTCAACTAACCATGTTAATAAATAGCATGTCCAGTCGGGGAGGGAGCACGAATTTACTAGTAAATGGTACCACGATAATAGTAGTTACATGAACAAACTAAGCAATCGAAATGCGATACCACCAAGAAGAACCGCCAATCCAATTTCTGAGAAGGTGATAAGAGTAGCATTTTTCCATCCTGTTTCTCGAATCAACGCTGCAATTGTTGCAACACAAGGAACATAAATCATGATCACGAGTGCAAACACGATCATCTGCACTGGGGACATTACTGCACGAATATCCGGTGTTCCTGCAGCGGTCGTCAGCAATACAAGTGCTGCTTCTTTCCGTATAACACCGAAAATAAAGAGAAAACCGGTGAACGCAGGTAGCCCAAGCCAGACAACAGTAACCGGACTTAACGCAGTGGATACAAGAGAAAGCACGTTGGTAATCCGCATCGCTTCAATGACGATGCTTCCGATGATAATGAGAGGAAGAGCGGTTATCAGAAATGGTTTGAATCGATTCCATGCTTGTTTGGCCACTACTTTTCCTGACGGTAGTCGATAAGGGGGCATTTCCATGATAATGCCGACGGATACCCCAGGAAGAAGCCGGTTCAGAATTCTTCCGATGACGAAAATCAGCATGAAATCAACGACGTAGAGAGCGATCGCCCATTGCACTCCAACATACGCACCAACGAGCCCAAGAATAACAACCGTTCGTGCTGAACACGGGACCAGTGTTGAGAGAAAGACGGTGATCAATCGATCTCGTTTTGTTTCCATGATACGGCATCCCACACAGGCGGGGACGTTGCAGCCGAATCCAAGCAGCAAAGGTATGCATGCTTTGCCATGGAGACCGATGGTATGACATGGTCGATCCATGAGATACGCGATCTTTGGGAGGTACCCTGAGTCTTCAAGGACGCCAAGGATAAGGTAAAATGGTAAAATGAATCCAAGGGCTACAGAAAGTGTTGCATAAAATCCTACGACTCCACCATTCCACGCAAGATCTGGCCAGAGCCCAATGACATGTGGATTAACGCTCTCAAAGAGGTTTCGTAATGTTTCAGAAAGCCATCCTCCAAAGAGCGACATGAACATAAGAATAGAGAGCATGATGGTGAATATCAGCACGTAACCCCATACACCATGCATACTCAATGAGTCCAGTCGTTCGCTCATTGACGGCTTCTTAGGTTCTTGCGAAATCTGAATTTCTTTCACAATGCGTGCTGAAACCGCATATCGTTCTGATGCAATGACGTTTGAGCATGGCTCCTTATGAATCTCAGTGATTTCTGCAGCAAGAATGTTTGCAGCAACGGTCACATCAGGATGCTTCTCACCGACCTTGCTAACGATCTCTGAATCTCCTTCCAGCAGTTTTATCGCGGTCCATCTCAAAGGATATCCTATGTCTATACCTGCGAGGACTCTTTCGAGTTTTTCTATCCTTTTTTCGATCTCAGGACCATAGCGGATTATATTCTTGTCTGCTGGTGATTGTTTGGCTGCTTGTTTGATAGCTTCGTCAATGATTTCATGGACACCGATTCCTTTGGTCGCGATTGTAGGTACGACCGGGGCACCCAGTAACTGTTGAAGACGTTCTTCGTCTATGGTTATGCCTTTCTTCTTTGCAGCATCCACAAGGTTTAAGGCAATGACCAATGGTGTTCCCATTTCAAGGAGTTGAAGCGTAAAAAACAGATTTCTCTCTAGTGCGGTCGCATCAACGACGTTCACAACAACATCCGGATGTTCAAGTGCAATATACTCTCTAGAGACGATCTCTTCTTGAGAATAGGTTGACAAAGAGTAAATCCCTGGTAAATCAATGACTTTGATATGTTTCCCGTGGTGGAGGAGTACCCCTTCTGCTATTTCTACTGTTTTTCCAGGCCAATTCCCAACGATCTGCCCAAGACCAGTGAGTTGGTTGAAAATAGAACTTTTCCCAACGTTTGCGTTGCCTGCGAGTGCAACGACCAGATCTATTTTCATCGGTTTAACCTTCGGTGTGTACAAAAATTTTGTTCGCGATGTCTCTCCCGATGACAATTTTGCATCCCCTGACACAAATTTCTAGTGGTCCGTTCATAGGGGCTGACCTGATGATAGATATACTGGTTTTATTCGTGAGACCAAGGTCGCAAAGTCTCTGAATAACTCCTTTTCCTCCTTGTATAAATGCGATTTTTCCTTTCTGTCCTGGTTTTAGGGAAGTGATGGAAATGATATCTTTTTCTCGTTTTTCAAGCGCCAAGGTTTGCTCAGCGAGGCATTCTTGGCAATTTGTTACATCCAGATTGCATGGGGGGATCGGTGATCCATGAGGGCATTCAGCTGGTCCTTTGAGTGTCTTGCAGAGAGCCGTCTCGGTTTCATCAGTAATTGTATGTTCCATTTTGCATGCTTGGTCATGGATTTTTTCATGGGGGAGATGGAGCATCTTGTCTAAGAACACTTCGAGAAGCCTGTGTTTTCGCTTCATTTTCATAGCTGTTTTGAATCCTTTTGCTGTGAGAGAGGCTCCTTTGTGTGATTCATAACGAACTAATCCTTTTTGTTTCATTCTCTGGAATACTTCGGTTACGCTGGCTGGTGCGTTATGGAGGTGTTCTGCGATTTCTGTTGTTTTTGCAACGCCATCTCGTCCTGCAATATCGTAGATTGCTTCAAGATATTCTTCGATATGTTCTTTCGGCATATGATCTCAATTATACTATAAGCACGAATAGGATATATCAATATTTCGGTCGACCTAAATTTATCGATAAAAAGTACAGGGAGGGAGATTCGGGCTCGTATTTGTTAATACAATTAATGATTTTTTAAATTATGCAGGGGATGAGATATTGACACGAATTAACTATTAAAAATTGTGTTTTTCTTTTGTAAAATAACCATGTTAATAAATAGCATGCTCCTGTCGGGATTGAGGACTCGTGGGTTTAAATCCCTAGAAACGTTAAGCGGGATGTTGGTGTCGCCCGCATTGGTTTTTTAGGCTTGTTGATTAACAGATCGGACCCTACTTGTGGCTAACGCTGCTAGTGAGGCGAATGAATAGAGTACCCGCTCCTGTTCGATAGTTATCGTTTCATCTGGTTTGAGTGGTTTGATAGCGAGCACGCCAAAGTTGTCAGTTGCGGTATTTATCGGCAGGAATCGCAGGCCTGAATTGGTAAATGGTGAAGTCTTCAGTCCAATATCAATTCCTGTTTTCACACACATGTTCGCCTCTGCCCACTGCTTTTCATCTAGGGTTATCTCCTTACTTGAGGCGATCATGCGAAGTGTGCCTTTCTTTACAAACAGCACTGCGACCTTCCACACAAAGTTTTTTTCAATGTTATCGAGCAGTGCCTTCGCGATGTCGTCAATGGTCACAGCCGCAGTGAGGTTTTCACTTAATAGATAAAGGGTTGAGATATGCTGTTCCCCAAGTCGTGCCGCAGTGGCGTTGTCTCTTGCTCGGGTTATGAGTACGCTAATAATAACACCGACGATAAAAAGAACAACAAAAGTAATAATCGATAAAGAGTCTGCAACGGTGATCGAGAAACGAGGAGGAACAAAAAGCACGTCATAGGCTACGACGCTTAAACCTGCAGTAAAAATCGCAGGCCAAAGCCCCCACAGGACTGCAGCGGTTACAACAGCGAGGAGGTAGAACATGATAATATTCGTCGGTTCAAGAAAGTCTGTGAGTAAATAGCTGACGAGGCTGACGAAGGCCACTACTACGGCGGCATAGAGGTAACCATATATGGTAAACGTTCTTCGTTCATGTTTCTGTTCTTGTGATGTTGGTTCGGTTTCCCCGATGACATGGACATCGATGGTGTCACTATAGCGAAGAACGCCTGCACTGACCGAAAACGGAGCAAACAAAATGTCATGTATCCATGGTTTTTTCGGTCGACCGATGATGATTGTTGTGACGTTATGCTTCTTTGCGTATTTCACGATTTCTTCAGCAACGGAGCTGCCAAATATCGACTCTGTTTTTGCGCCATAGGACTCAGCGAGGTTCAGCATTTGGTTCATCTGGTCTTTTCTTTTACTTGTATAGCGATGATATGCCGGTTGTTGAATGTGGATAACGTCCCAGTCAGCCTGAAGTTTGTTGGCCATGTCGCGTCCTTTCTCAATCAGTCGATTTGAAAAAGCAGCGTTTGTGCTGATGCAGACGAGCAGATGTTCTTTGACTGATTGATGGTTAGAATTCGACGGTTCGCTCATACTACCTCTTTATAAGTCGATTCCTTTGGCATCTTTGGCATTCTTATTCTTGTTTAGCCTTCTAATGCCGAAAAGTATTGACCAATGGGCAATATCAAACAAGACATACTTATTTATTATCAAAGGCATTCGCAGGTGTTCTATTGGAGGGAAAGGATGCTGTAATCCCGGGAACGAGGATGTGCAGGTCTAACTTCAAAATATAATCACATTTGGGTGCGAAGATCCTTTTTAAATACTTCAGGAGAAAAAATGACCGGATACTCCTATCGAGCATATACGTTAATTATACAATACTCCCAACCAGAAAAAGTACAAATGATTTTTTATCTTGTAAGATGCTCTTATGATTTTTTTAAAAAGGTATGGGTATGATTAAAAGATAAATAGCTCGTGTTTGCCCTATCCATTTTTTTTAATTTACCCAACTTGATTACTCCTGGTACTGCCTATTTCCTACAATGTAGAAAAACGTATATAGGGCGTGAGAGATAGCTGAGCCCCGAACATCCTGAGGTGCCCGGTATGGATGATTGGGTCGTTCTTCTGATTTTAGCCGGATTATTCCTGGTAGCATGGGCGTATGCTCAAGCGTGTGAGAGGTTGTAAGGAGGATTTTCAGATGTCAATAGACGTAATCATTTTAATTGTGGTTTGTGTTGTGTTATTCCTCTATCTTTTATACGCACTTCTTCAACCAGAAAAATTCTGAGGTAATCATATGCGAAATGTTCTGAAAAAATATATTGGACCCGCTATCCTTTCCACCGTTATTTTTGCTGTTATTACTGGATTGTTCTACCCAGCATTTATCACCGGTGTTGCTCAAGTGGTGTTCCCTCACCAAGCGAACGGCAGCATCATTGTTCATAATGGAACCATCATTGGGAGCGAGCTTATTGGTCAAAATTTCACGCAAGACAAATATTTCCATGGTCGACCCAGTGCTGCTGGTGCTGGGTACGATGCTATGCTCTCTGGCGGGAGTAATCTTGGTCCGTCCAATCCGCTTTTACGTCAAAGAATTAAAACAGATATCAACGAGAGTCGCTTGGGTGGAGAGACAAACAAAGATGGTACTGTCCCTATCGATGCGGTTACTACGAGTGGTAGCGGTTTGGATCCTCATATTACTCTCGCGAATGCTTTAGTCCAGGTTCCAAGGGTCGCAAAGGCTCGAAACATATCTGAGGAAACTCTAGAAGGTCTCGTCGCGCAGTATGTTGAAGGTCGGGACCTTAGAGTTTTTGGTGAACCAAGAATTAATGTTCTCAAACTAAATCTCGCCCTTGATACCGTAAAGACCGCTCAGATCGTCAGTGCAAACACCTTTGACCATGGGGACCCTCAATTGTTCGGCGTCATCCAAGCTGTCGTCATTTTTGTTCTTCTCGTTATTGCGTCATATTTTCTCGGGACGTATCTTTTTAATATCGTTACTGGGCGACCAACCAGATTGACTAAAAGATTTGAACGAATAGAATTATGGTTCTATCGTGTTTTGCATATTGATCCAAAAGAGGATATGAATTGGAAGACGTACGCCTTTTGTGTGCTTACATTCAGCTTCATTTCTTTCGTCTTCACGTATGCGATTTTACGGCTACAAGGATGGCTTCCTCTCAACCCTCAAGGACTTGCCAATGTGCAACCTGATGTTGCTTTTAACACTGCGATAAGCTTTGGCACTAATACGAACTGGCAAGTGTATTCTGGCGAGCAGACAATGAGTTACATAAGCCAGATGCTTGCGTTGACCTTCCAGAATTTTATGAGTGCGGCGGTTGGCATTGTTGTCGCATTAGCGCTTATTCGTGGTATCACGAAAAGAAAAAAAGACAAAGGCCTTGGAAATTTCTGGGTTGACATAACGAAAATAGTTCTGTACGTTCTTATACCCATCTGCATCATTGCTGCTCTCTTCTTTGTAAGTCAAGGTGTGCCCCAGACTTTCAATGGCCCTATTCATGCGACCACTGTTGAAGGTGCTCAACAGATCATCCCGGTTGGTCCTGTGGCGAGCCAAGAAGCAATTAAAGAATTTGGTACAAATGGAGGCGGTTTTTTTAATGCGAATAGTGCTCATCCCTTTGAAAATCCAACTCCCTTGTCAAATGCCATCCAGATATTCCTGCTGCTGCTCCTGCCTTTGTCTATTTTGGTCATGTTCGGACGTATGGTACGTCAGTTGAAACAAGGTCTGGTGCTTTTTATTGTCGTCCTTATTTTTCTTATTGCTGCGATAGCGGTGACCACTTTTGAGGAACAAATGGGGAATCGTTCGCTGAATACTTTGGGAGTAGATCAATCACCTAGTGGTCTTCAAGCAGGGGGTAACATGGAGGGAAAAGATGTTCGTTTTGGTACCTATGGCTCTACCATGTTTGCTGTTGCAACGACGTCAGTCGCATGCGGGGCCGTAAACAGCATGCATGATTCCTATACACCGCTTGGAGGGATGATCCCTCTGATATTAATGCTCTTAGGTGAAGTGGTTCCTGGAGGGGTCGGGGCTGGTTTCTTCTCTCTGTTCATGTATGTGCTCATTACAATATTTATCGCTGGTCTCATGGTCGGACGTATTCCAAATTATCTGGGAAAGAAAATCGAATCGTTTGACATGAAGATGACTGTACTCATTCTTATTTCCATAGAGACAACCATTCTCGTTTTTGCTGCGTTGTCTGTTGTAACCCCTGATGGGTTGTCATCGATCACCAACCCAGGACCACATGGCCTTAGCCAGATCTTGTACGCGTTTGGAAGTGGTGTCGGAAATAATGGAAGTGCGTTCGCAGGTCTTAATGCTGCATCGTTTTGGTACATCATTATGATGGCTCTTGCGATGTTCATCGGGAGGTTTTTCATCATCGTTCCCATGCTTGCTATCGCGGGTAGTTTCTCGGAGAAGTACATTTATCCACCAACAGCAGGAACTCTGCCGACAGATAATGCCACCTTTGGGGCGTTTCTCATCGGGGTCATTATCATTGTTGCTGGTCTCTCCTTCCTTCCTGTTTTGGTTCTTGGTCCGATTCTTGAGCATCTATTATTGTCCGGAGGACATATCTTCTTATGTGGGGGTCTATTGATATGATAAAAAACGGGTTTAAAAATAGAAATACGCTGACGCAAGATCAAAAAGAAATTCGCAGAGCAGCCCGTACGAGACCTCTTCTTGATAAAAAAATAATCTCGTTCTCTTTGAAACAGTCAATTATACGACTGAATCCTCGAATTCAACTGCGCAATCCTGTAATGTTCGTCGTTGAAGTCGGTGCAATCCTTGTTTCTTTGGTGTTTCTGTTTAATCTCTTAACTGGTCATGTTTTGTTATTTCCCATTCAGATAGCTATTTGGTTGTGGTTTACGGTAATATTTGCGAATGTTGCAGAAGCGATGGCTGAAGGGCGAGGGAAGGCTCAAGCGGAAAGCCTACGACAAACGAAAGTAGATACTCAAGCTAAACTTCTTGATAAAAACGGAGAAATCAAAATAGTGAAAGCAACAAATCTTCGCAAAGGAGATATCGTCCTGGTTACCGCGGGAGATATCATCCCGGCTGACGGTACTGTAGAAGAAGGTGTCGCAAGCGTCGATGAAAGTGCCATTACTGGCGAAAGTGCTCCTGTGATACGCGAGAGTGGTGGTGATAGAAGCGGGGTGACTGGTGGTACACGAGTTCTCAGTGACAGTATCCGAGTCAAAGTATCTGCTAATCCTGGTGAATCATTCATAGATCGAATGGTAGATTTAGTTGAAAGTGCTGAGAGACAAAAAACTCCCAATGAAATCGCATTGACAATTCTCATCTTAGGACTTACCCTTCTGTATATGGTTGTTGTCGTCACTCTTGTCGCGTTTGCATCGTACACGGAAACGGAAGTAAGTACTGTTGTTCTTATCTCGCTTCTTGTCTGTCTTATTCCAACTACCATAGGGGCGCTTCTTAGTGCGATTGGTATTGCGGGGATGGATCGTTTACTTGCCAGAAATGTTGTAGCAAAAAGTGGTCGTGCGGTTGAAGCTGCTGGAGATATCGATGTGATCCTTCTTGATAAAACAGGAACAATTACCCTAGGAAACAGACAAGCAGTTGAGTTCATTTCTGCACCAGGAATCAGTACTGCAGATATTCGGGATATGTGTTTATCGAGTTCTCTGTCAGATTGTACTCCTGAAGGCCGGAGTATCGTTGAATTAGCTCTTGCTCAGGGAGCTTCACAAAAGGAGGCATCTGGCGGGAAGCCTATTGATTTCAGCGCGGATACACGGATGAGTGGGATTGACCTTCCTGATAGGAAGATTCGCAAAGGCGCACCTGAGGCGGTGACGAAATACATCCACCGCTTAGGGGGCTCGGTACCAAAACAGGTCAATGAGGCAGTTATACGCATAGCTCAAGAAGGTGGTACTCCCCTTATGGTCTCAGACAATGAACGTATTATCGGAGTCATTCATCTCAAGGATATCGTTAAACCGGGGATCGCAGATCGGTTACGTATTCTGAAACGAGTTGGAATACGGACGGTGATGATTACTGGTGATAATCCGATTACCGCAAAAACCATTGCAGATGAAGCAGGGGTGGATGAGTTTATCGCTGAAGCAAAACCAGAAGATAAACTCGGGTACATACGGAAGGAACAGGCGAAAGGTCAGCTGGTTGCAATGATTGGTGATGGAACCAATGATGCTCCTGCTCTAGCTCAAGCGGATGTGGGGCTCGCTATGAATAGCGGAACCGATGCAGCAAGAGAGGCTGGTAACATGGTGGACCTTGATTCCTCACCAACCAAGCTTATTGACGTTATTGAAACCGGGAAACAACTTCTTGTTACAAGAGGGGCTTTGACGACATTTAGTATCGCAAATGATGTATCGAAATATTTTGCTATCATCCCGGCGATGTTCCCTGCGTTACCAATTTTCCATTCCATGAATATTATGCGTCTTCACAGCCCTGAAAGTGCGGTGCTTAGTGCAGTTATTTTTAATGCTATTATTATCATCCTTCTTATCCCTCTTGCATTGAAAGGTGTGGCATATCGTCCTGCAGGAGCATCGAGTATCCTTCGACGAAACGCCTTACTCTACGGGGTTGGTGGGATTATCGTACCATTTATCGGGATTAAATTAATTGATATTCTGATCACTACTGTCGGGTTAGCATGAGAAAGTATCTATTCAAACATATGATTAATATAGTGTTGAACGACTATAGATTTCAAGACCTATTGAGCGGCCCATTATGCGTGAAATAAAAAAAGATACACGTCCTCGCCCCGAGTCATTTCTTGACCTTATTCGGCAGGAAGGACGAGGAAATCTGAAAATATTCCTCGGTTTTGCACCAGGTGTCGGTAAAACCTATCGGATGCTCCAGGAGGCACACCAATTAAAACAGAAAGGCGTTGATGTTGTCGTAGGTATCGTTGACACCCATGACCGAGAAGACACAGAAAAACTCCTCGAAGGACTTGAACAAATCCCACCACGAAAAATAAATTACAAAGGACATGAACTCCTTGATATGGACATGGATACAGTACTTGTGCGCCTCCCTGAATTAGTTTTGATCGATGAACTCGCGCATACGAATGCACCCGGTGGTCATAATGCGAAACGATGGCAGGATGTTGAAGAATGTCTGGCGATGGGTATCAACGTTATGACTACCATGAACGTCCAGCATATTGACAGTCTTAATGACGACATAGCGCGGACAACGAAAGTACGAGTGACTGAGACGGTTCCTGATAGATTCCTTGATACACTCGCTGACGAAATTGTTGATGTAGATCTTCCTGTTGATGAACTTTTAACCAGACTTGAAGAAGGTAAGATTTACCCGCGAGATAGAATTGCTACGGCGCTTCATAATTTCTTCCAATCGCGGAAGCTCACATCGCTTCGCGAACTCTCCTTGCGCGAAGTAGCAAAGAGTGTAGGTGCTAAAGCCGCAAAAATAGAAGCCACTCTGTCTGAAGAATCTCGTGACGAGGTTCCAAAAGAGCGTGTATTAGTGGTCATTAGTTCGAATTCTAAAAATGCATGCTTGTTAATTCGGAAAGGTGCGCGATTAGCAGGAGAGCTCAATACTGATTGGGATGTGATCGTTGTCGAGTCTTCGAAGGATAATGAAAGTACACGAACGATCGAGGAATCACAACGTCTGAATGACAACATGGACCTAGCGAGGTCACTTGGTGCAAAAGCCGTGAGACTTACAGGTGAAATTGTAGCACATGCAATCCTTGAATATGCACGAGAAAATAGAATTGGTAAGATTGTTGTGGGAAAAGTATGGCATCCTTGGTTTAAACGATTGTTCAAAGATGATATCATGGACCATATCTTGAGAGAATCGGGATCAATAGATGTGTATGTTGTGACTTTTGAAAATCCTAAGAAATTTCACATACGGTCATAAAAAAAATGAGGTTTTTCGGGGGTCGCCAACAGGAGAAAAAAAGGTTCGGGAAGCCGCCGAAGGGATAACGGTGCATGAATTATATTCCCCACCTTAATTTAATGTCGGGGGCGGGAATACGTGCCAATGCTAAAGTGCTCCAAGGGAAAGGGCTTTTAACCATTAGTATTAATGCTCCTGTCGGGATTTGAACCCGAGTCGTCGCCTCGAAAGGGCGAAATGATTGGCCACTACACTACAGGAGCATCATTTGGGAGTAGCCCCGAGAGGATTCGAACCTCTGTCGTTGGCTCCAAAGGCCAGCATGATTGACCACTACACTACGGGGCTGACGTGATGATTTTGGTGTAATGGGTCCCGGATTAAGGTTATCCTATTTAACGTTTTCACGTGTGTGAAACCTTATATCATTCAATTCTATTTCCCTCTGATGAGGTGTCTTCTTTGGTAGATATGAAACTTCTTAATAAAGTCTCTGATGAACTCAAAAAACATCACGTGACGATTGCGACCGCTGAGTCATGTACCGGTGGTCTCATAGCACACATGCTTACAAATATCTCAGGAAGTTCCGAGTACTTTGATCGAGGGGTCATCTCATATAGCAATGTATCAAAGATTGAATTGTTAGGTGTCTCTGAAAAAATCTTAACGGGGTTTGGCGCGGTAAACGAACAGGTCGCACGTGCCATGGCTGAGGGAATCAGAAAACGCGCACGTGTTGATATTGGAGTTTCCACAACTGGTATTGCAGGCCCCACCGGCGGGACGAAGGAAAAACCTGTCGGGCTCGTCTATGTGGGAATCGCAACACGCAATGATGTGTTGGTGAAACGATTTGTATTTTCTGGTGATCGACTACAGAATAAAGAACTCGCTTGTGATGCTGCATTGTCGTTGGTTCTTGAAGCAATCACGAACAGGTGAACCTTTGCTATCGATTGACGGGTCTTATGGCGAAGGCGGTGGACAGATCGTCCGCACTGCGGTCGCCCTCTCCGTTCTTACAAACACCCCGATCCAAATCACAAATATACGTGCGAACCGTCCGATCCCTGGACTTCGCCCGCAGCATTATACCGCGGTTTCTTGCGTACAATCCATGTGCCATGCGAAAACAGAAGGGCTTTCAGTTGGTTCTTCAACCCTCACGTTTATCCCTGGTACGATCACTCCTGGTTCGTACAGCTTTGATGTTGGGACTGCAGGAAGTATCACCCTTGTGTTTCAAACATGTCTGCTAAGTGCGTTACGGGCAACGGCGCCGATCACTATACGATTGAAAGGAGGGACTGATGTCCGATGGGCTCCGTCATGGGATTATTTTGCCCATGTTTTCGTACCATTGATTCAAAAGATTGGTATCAAAACTGATGTACAGCTGCATTCGCGTGGGTACTATCCCGCTGGCGGCGGAGAGGCTGTCCTGACAATCCATCCTATCGAGAAACTCCGGCCATTTCAGGTGATCGGCCCGCAGACATTCTCTGAAATTCGTGGCATCATCAATATTGCAAATCTCCCTGATCATATCAGTACCCGGATGAAACATGCGGTGATGAAAACCGCATTGAAACATCATTTGCAAGCGTTTATCGAGGTGGATGCCGTCACGTCAACTTCTTCTGGTACTGGGATTGTCATGTGGTCTGGGACTGAAGAGACGATTTTGGGTGCGGACGCTCTTGGGGAGAAGGGCGTATCCGCGGAGAAGATCGGTGAGAATGCAATAACGCAACTTGTACAAGAAATTGCCAGTGGTGCGACCGTTGATCATCATGCAATAGATCAACTCCTTCCGTATTTTTCCTATGCTCCAAACGGATCCGCATGCCTTGTCCGGGAGTTGAGTAACCACGCGAACACACATATGTGGCTACTGAAACAGTTTTTTGATGTAACTTTTGAGTTGACGCAGCAGCAAAATATTATGCGAATTGCCGTGAGATGAAACACAAATTTAAATATCATCATTGTGTTTATTCAATTGTATTATCTGTGTTGGGACTGCACGCTACGTGGTAGGTTATGCAAGGATACGAAGAGAATGTAATCGACGAGAAGTCGAGGGTATCTCCATCTGATGATCGGTACAAGACGTTGTTTGAGCGGATTAATGCTGCCGCGTTTCTCACCAGTTTTGAAGGTCAGATCCTTGAGGCGAATCAGAAGTCATACGAGTTTCTTGGGTATGAATGGAACGAGCTGCTCCGGCTATCGCTGAAGGATATTTTATCTGAGGAAACGGATTGGGCGCAGTGCAAAGATGAACTTGCGGCACGCGGATGTCTGACATTTGAATGCGAAAGCGTTTCTAAGGATGGGACCCGGATCCCTGCTGAGGTCAGTATCTCGATTTTCCGCATGGGCGGGAAACTAGTCATGTTCGTCTTACTATGGGATATCACCGAACGAAAAAGCCAGGAGAAGCGTTTAAAGGAGAGTGAAAAGAAGTACCATGGGTTGTTTGAGTATACGACCGACGGGATCGTTGTGCTAGATGCACATGGGGACATTCTTGATGTGAACACGCGGATGTGCGAGATGCTGGATAGCGCAAAATCCGATTTTCTTTTTAAGAATTTGTTTAGCATGGACCTTCTCACGGCAAAATCATTACCCGCGGTGATTCAGCAGTTTGAACAGCTGCTATCTGAAAAAACAGCGACGAGTTACACGACGGAGATAAAAAATACGCGCGGTCGGGTGTTGGATGTGGAGATCAGCTCGTTTTTCCTCGTGAAGAAGGATAACGAGGTGGATAATTTCGTGTTGATCGTCCGGGATATCACTGCGCGTAACGAGGCCGAGAAAAAACGCGCGCAGGAGCACAAGCTTCTCAAGACACTCATGGACAACATCCCTGATTCGGTGTACTTTAAGGATGATCAGAATCGATTTATCCTGGTGAATAAGGCAAAAGCGGCTCATTCAAACGTGTCTCCAGATGAGATGGTTGGTAAAACCGATTTCGATTTCCTGCCTCGGGAACAGGCGCAAAAGATGGCAGATGATGATTTCCTGGCAATGCGCTCTGGGCTGGCGATCGTCAATAAGCTTGAGTGCGTCAGTCGTGAGGAGGGTCTTGAACGATGGGCATCAGTGACAAAGATACCGCGCTACAGTGAAGAAGGTGATATCATCGGGACCATGGGCATTTCTCGGGATGTGACTGAGTGGAAGCGTATGGAGGAGGAGCTGGCGCGACATCTTGAGCTTCTCCAGTCACTGATGGATGCAATCCCAGATTCAGTTTCCTTCAAGGATGCAGAGCATCGGTTTATCCTGGTGAATAAGGCGATGGCCGCCCGTTGGAACACCCGCTCTGATGAGATGTTGGGGAAAACAGATTTTGATTTCTTACCTCGCGAGCAGGCACAAAAAGCCGTCGATGATGATACGAAGGTAGTTACAACCGGGATACCGATTGTCAATTCATTGGAGAAGGTTGCTAGCGCTGACGGGTCTGAGCAGTGGGTGTCGGTGACGAAGGTACCGCGGTATGATCGTGATGGTCATATTATAGGAACCTTGGGGATTGCTCGGTATGTGACCGGGGGAATATAAGCCCAGGAGAAAAAAAATAACGGAATACTTTTTTTCTTTTACGTCGTTCATCTGCATAAGTAGCTGCATTCGTAGCTACGAACAACATTAATTAATTGACAGGGGGATTGACGACACGCTGGACGAATGATAATCAGGAAGGGAACATAAGAATTTTCTTTTCTATTCAATTCTTCATATTTTATCCCCCCTCTTCCCTTCCTGTTAATTATTCAATTTTTTAGGGTTCTTTGGCCATAATCCACAGTTCGGCTCATAATTATATGATAAAATTTATATGCTAATAATAATATTATTAATGTAAGGTTTGTTGATTGGGGTGCGAATGTAATTTTTTCCCATCTCTCCTCACCACCTCCATCCTGCACCCCTATCTCGACCTTCATCGCACAAATAGTATAGCGTTTTTTCCTCATAGCAACCTTTATATTATTCTTCCACTCTTTCTATATGGACGGAGTGATGTTGGCGGTTTATCACATGAAAAAATTACGATATGTTTCCATATTTTGTACCGTTTTGTTTTTGGTCCAAGTGGGATTATTCTCGCCAATATGTTCTTCGCAGAACCTCCCGAGTTCAGGACCTTCGCAAGAATTCATTGATGGCCGAAGGTTACTCTGGGATGCACCTGCAACCCCTCCTCCCCCAGAAGGGTTTCCTGTTCTCATCCTCCTTCATGCCCGATTTCAACATGCGGAGAACTGGTTTCCAACCCCCAACGGTTCAACCGATCAAGCAGCATTTACCATAAAGGCGCTCAAGAATGGGTTTCTCATCATTGCCCCTGATGCAGGAACGACAACGCCGGATCCTTACGGGATGCGAGATTGGTCGTACACACAACACACAACCAACGATTCCATCGATTTATTGTTTATACAGCATATCCTGACCTGGCTTGAGACGACGCCGCCTGTTTCGGTGGATCTCTCACAGTTGTTTTGCCTTGGTTTTTCAAGCGGAGGGATCATGGCCAGCCGCATCGGTCATTTTTTCGGTGATCGATTCGCAGCGATCGCGGTCTGCTCGGGCGCAAACGCAGACGCGGTCACAACCTTGGGTTACCTGCAATACCCGATATTCAATATTAGTGCCCCTCAAAGCTTCGAGCCGGATTTCCCTCCAACATTGATCAGCCTTGGGAATCTTGATCACCGGGTGCCACCCGCAGCCGGAACGCATTTCTCTGAAGAGCTGATGCGGGCAGGGATTCGCACCACTCTGCTAGCAAACCCGTTCGGGGTGCACCGCTGGCAATCCGTGTTTGATAACGACACACTGCACTGGTTCCTCTACGGCTATCGCAAGCCCGCACAACCCACACAACCGATAGCAGGCCCAGGAGGATCGAATTATTCACACGGCAAAGTACGGCAGACGAAGTACGGATCCGGCGCGCATGAATTCTGGATTTTTGAGCCATCCGACCCCACCCCAGCATCGGCCCCGCTCATCGTCTTTAATCACGGGTGGAGCGCTTTTTTCCCAGGCCCGTACAAGGCATGGATTGAACATCTTGTCAGGCGCGGCAACATCGTGGTGTACCCCCGGTACCAGTTGGGGTTGACCATTGGTCTTCGATTCGCGACGCAAAATGCGATTAGCGCCGTGAAACAAGCGATCACGATCCTCCAGGAGGGGGATCATGTCCGTCCTGATCTTGAGAAATTCGGGATCGTCGGCCATTCGCTCGGAGGCGGTATCACCGCGGAGATGGCGGCACTCGCGAACACCTCGGGCCTACCAATCCCAAAGGCGGTGATGCCTGTGCAGCCGTTCCTGCGACCGTATACGATGTTGAGGAATTTCAGCGGTATTCCCGCTACCGCGCTTCTTCTCGTAGTGGTCGGTGAGAACGACACAATCGCGGGGAACCAATCAGGAAAACTGATATTTTTGACTTCAAGTAAGGTTCCGTTCACCCAGAAGGATTATGTGATTCAGCGATCTGATAACTATGGGTTTCCAGCCCTCGTCGCGGATCATTTCGCTCCCGTGTGTTTCCCGAATAGCACTTTTGTCGATGCCATGGATTACTACTCGACTTGGAAATTGTTTGACGCCCTCACCGATTACGCGTTTTATGGGATCAATAGGGACTATTGCCTTGGGAATACCCCACAGCAGCGGTTTATGGGCTTGTGGAGCGACGGGGTACCGGTGAAGGAACTGGTCGTGACCAATACACCGTAACCTCTCGTGAATCACTTTTTTTTCTCCTTAGGATGTTTTTTCGTTTTGGCATATTTGCAGGGTACGTTTAAATACCATTACTGACAACAGATATCATGCTATTGCATATCAATAGCAGGAATGAGTGAGAGGCGAGAGGACCATGAAACACAAAACAAAAAAACCACACTCCCGAACCAAGACCATGTATGAAGAAGCAGAAACCGTGCACGATGAGCTTTTCGAGCGGTGCATCAAAAAGGGACTCATCGAAAAAACACCCTACGGATACTATTTCACCCCAGAGTTCTTCGAAACCTTGGAGATATACGACGAAGAGTAACCGTGGACATTCCACGCGTTACCCTTTCCCTTTTATACTATCTCTTATCGTTTTTTCCGCTGCTGCAGTTTCACCCGCGTGTACGGAAGCAATCCCCCTGCATCACGGATCGCAAGGATCTCTGGAGGTAGTTTTGGAAACGAGAATGATTTCGAACCGACGATAATCGTTCCGTTCTTCACATCAAGGCTGACCTTATCTCCTTCTCTGTAGGCGTTCACCGCCTCAGGACACTCGATGAGCAAGAGCCCTTGGTTGATGGCAGAACGAAAGAAAATCCGGGCGAAACTTCCTGCGACAACCGCCGCAATACCGACTGCTTTGAGCCCGATGACCGGTTGCTCCCGAGAGCTTCCGCATCCAAAGTTCTTCCCAGCAAAAATCAGGTCCCCTTCGCTGACATTTTTTGCAAACGACGGGTCTAAGTCGTCCAAGAGATGCGGCTTGATCTCCTCCGCGGTGCTGCACGTATAGGTATATTTCCCGGGGAACAGCATATCGGTGTTGATATCGTCGCCGTATCGCCAGACCTTCATCGTTTCATCTCCTTGCGAGGATCGGTGATCTTCCCATGGATCGCGGATGCCGCAACAGTGGCTGGGCTCGCGAGGTAAATTTCTGCGTCGACACAACCCATGCGTCCCTTGAAATTCCGATTGGACGTACTGATACATCGTTCCCCAGGTGCAAGCACCCCTTGATGCGCCCCAAGACACGGACCGCACCCGGGTGGCAGTACCGTCCCACCGGCAGTTACTAAGGTTTCGATCACGCCTTCTTTTACCGCGTCAAGGTACACCTGCCGTGATGCCGGAAGAATCAGCAGTCGAACTGTTGGATGCACCTTTTTTCCCTTCAGGATTGTTGCGGCGACCTTAAAATCAGACAGCCTCCCATTCGTACAGGTTCCGAGGAGACACTGCTGGATTTCGATCCCTTCAACTTCCGTGACTGGTTTTACGTTATCGACACCGTGCGGTGCGGCGACAACGGGGGGGATTTCTGGGAGAGCATAGGTGATCTCTCGGTCGTAGGTCGCGTCTGCGTCAGGATCAACAGATTTGTATTTTGATGGTGGGATACCAATGGACGTCAGATATTTTGTTGTCACAGTATCCGCTGGAAAGACAGCGTTTTTTGCTCCCATCTCCACACCCATATTTGTCATGGTGAACCGGTCGTCCACAGAGAATTGCCTCACGTCACCATGGAATTCCACGGAGCAGTAATCAGCGCCAGACGCCGAGACGTCACCAATGATATGAAGGATCACGTCTTTTGCCGTGACCGCCTTTTGGAGTGTGCCTGTAAGCGTCATTTTAATGCTTTGCGGGACTTTCAGCCAGGTTTCCCCGGTAAGCAGGAGCGCTGCCGCCTCAGTTCGGTCGATCCCGGTGGAGAACGCGCCGACCGCCCCGTACGAGCACGTATGCGAGTCACTGCCAAGAAGGACCATGCCGGGTAACGCAAGTCCTTTCTCTAGTACGATCTGATGGCAGACCCCATATCCAACATCATAGAAATGCCTAATTTTATGGGTTTTCACAAACTCCCTGATTTGTTTATGCTGTGCCGCGTTTTTTTCCGATGCTGCTGGAATCACATGATCAAGCACGATGATCGGAAGATCTCTATCGTAAATGCCGAACTCTTTCAACTCAGGGGTAATCTTTGCGATGATTGGCGCGGTGTTATCATGCATGAGCAGGTGATCCGGTCGAACGGTCACGATCTGTCCAGGCACGACCTTTTTTTCATGCGCGTACTTCCCAAGTATTTTTTCAGCAAACGTTTGTCCCATATCTCTTCACCTTCCAAGGAGTCCTCCTCGAAGATAGATTTCTTTTTGGACCTGTGAAAATGGCTCTGCTTGATATGTTTTACCCTGGGTTTTATCCTGGATCACCCCAGAGGAAAAGTCAATGACAACAAGATCTTTATCATGGATTTTCTTGGTGATATTGTCCGCGACCAGGATTGGCATGGCGCTGTTGATCGCATTGCGTTCGTAAATCGCGCCAAACGACTCTGCAATGATCGCACTGACGCCAAGTGCCTTGAAGCAGTCGACGGCCTGCTGCCGGGAGCTGCCGCACCCGAAGTTTTTCCCGACCACAACGATGTCCCCTTTCTTTGCGTCTTTCGCAAACTGTTCGTACCCCTTGAGGTTCCCGAAGGTGTACTGCGCCATCTCAGCAGGGTTTGTGACGGTGAGATACCGGTTATGGAAAATCATGTCGGTGTCGATGTTGTCTTTTTGTACGACCCACGCCCGGCCTTCCGCAGTGAGCGGGGACGAGGATTGCTTGAGGGGTTGTGCCACTGGTTTTTCGATCGGTTTTTCTATGGTCACTGGTGCGGGTTTCTTCGGAATCGCATCTCTCGTGGTGATGTATCCTGCGACAAGGGATGCTGCGACGGTTTCTGGTGATGCAAGGAAAATGTCTCCTTTGCCTTGTTTGCCTGCAAAGTTACGGTTTCCTGAGGAGAGCGTGATTTCTCCCTTCCCGGTCTGTCCGATTTGACCTGCAGCGCATCCCGCGCAGCCTGCTGAGCCGACGAGCGCCCCCGCGTCTTTGAAAATCTTCAGGAGTCCTTCCCGGAGGCAGGCGTTCCAGATTGCATCTGTGGCTGGGACAATCTTAAGTATTCTTCCTGGGGCGATGGTTTTTCCTTTGAGGACCGCCGCTGCTGCGCGCATGTCTTCAAGCCTGCCGTTGGTGCAGGAGCCGATAAACCCGGAATCCACCGGTGTCCCCGTGGCATCCTTCAGTGCGACGACATCCTCAGGGTGACCTGGTCGGGAGATCTGCGGTTCAAGACCTGAGATAGAAATTTCTATTGTTCGTTCGTACAGAGCGTCAGGGTCTGCATGCACCGGCTTCACCGTGGTACTGAATGCCTTTTTGTAGTACTCTTGAATCTTTTCGTTGGTCGGGCAGAACAAGATGATCGCGCCCATCTCGGTTGCCATGGACGCGATGGTGATTCTCCCGTCAACGGATAACGAATCGATGTACTCACCGGAGAGCTCTGCCGCGCATCCAAGCAACCCGTTTGCCCCGAATTCTTTGATGATTTTTAGGACTACATCCTTGGGTGTCGCAGTGTTCGATGGTACGCCTTTGAGGATGATTTTTATGGTAGGAGGCACCTTGAACCAGACTTTACCGAATGCAAATGCATAAGCGATATCGATGTCACCCATCCCCTGCCCGAATACTCCGAGGGCGCCGAGGATGTTTGCATGCGAATCTGTTGAGACGAACGTGTCCCCAGGGTACACGAGTCCTTCTTCGAAAGCAAGATGGGTGCCGATGCCCGCGTTGATATCAAAGACTTTAATTCCATATTTTCTTGCGTACATCCGGCAGAGCTGCTGGTTCTCCGCGTACTTTTGATCACAGCCACCTGGGTTGCAGTCAAACGTGAAGAATGTTCTCTTTGGGTCATGAATGGGGAGATGATGTTCTTCGAGGTGTTTAACGACATTTGCTCCCCCGAAATCACGAGCGACCCGGACATCTATACCGATGTCGATGATGTCGTTCACCGTAGCGGTGCTTTGAGAATGTGCTTCAAAGATTTTCTGGATGATGGTTTTCCCCATAAGATGATTCTCTCCCGTATTTGTTATTAACGGAGTAAATCCCTATTTCAATGCACATCGGCTCAGAGTATGAAAATGTTGTGGTTTGATAATCTCGAATGAAGAAAAAGTCAGTATACAATCGCATGAAAAATCGTTCACAAACTATTTATATTCACCAAATCAACATAATTTTGTGAAGTGACGGATTGAGACTAGGGGATATGACAATGAAGAATAAAATAATTGGTCTGTACGCATGCGTGCTCCTGGTGGGTATTTTGTTACAAATGACAAGTGTGATATCTATTTCATCAGCGACGTCGAACGGAGGCCATTCCGTAAACCCGATTGCGCTGGGAGGCTCCAGTAAAACTATTTTTATTGGGAAACATACGTTGTTATCCCAGCTTTTCAATCCGTTACGCAGTAACGTTGTAGGTTGGATCATCGTGGACGGGCATATCCATCGGTACCGGGGGCCACTGCCCCTGGAATCTGAAAATTTTTATGGGTTTATCGGTAAAACATATTTAATTATCGTATTCGAAACAAATCCCTTTAAATAAATGAGACCCTCATCTCTTTTCCTTTATACTTTTTAAACGGATTGGATTTAATCGTCACTAGAATTACTAAAAGTCAAATGTTACCATTGGGCAGGCATTTGATTTTTAGGGGGAGAGCCGATGCAAATTAGCAATAGAGAAATCTCTATGATTATGGAAAAAATTAGTTGTACTGAACGGGGGGACTGTTTTGTAGACGGCGTAGAATTTACCCATTTGCGATCCTTAGGAGATGGGATTGCAATTGAATGTATAAAGAGGGACTCCCTCTGTAAATATTCATTTATGTTTGGTGAAACTATGTATTGCAGTTGTCCATTAATTCGTTATCTTTATGACACACAAAAATCAGCGCCCACCAACGAAAAAAATATTATCGCAAAGGGACACGAGCACCGAGTGAAAATACACCACTGATTTTCTCCCATTTATTTCTACTTCAACTATATACAGAACCATAAATAGGACGATATCGTAATAATATGGCAAAAATGGCTAATAGTTCATAATAAGAGAGGTGTCTTACTTTTTTTGTTTTCGAGTAATCACTTAAAATATATCATAGGAAAAATTTTATAATTGAAACCATATTATATTATATTTAATACCCGAGGAAACATTAGTGAAAAAAATCATTAAAGGTGTACCAATAAAAGCAATTGCAGCATTTGTTGTTGTAGGTACCCTCTCAAGTATGATATGCAATGGGAATAACGTAGGTTATCAAAATTCACTGTATGCTCCTCAAATAAGCCTCCCCTGTACTACCGTTCCACAAAGTGAAGTTGCATTTTCTCCGGTAACAATCCATAGAGAAGGATGTTGTGAAGGGTATACGCTTCTAAACACCCTTTGCGCAGTGTTGATTGATATGAATGGAACACCGGTCCATCGATGGCGTCCTCTTGTTCCCCAGCCTGCGAAGATGTTGCCGGGTGGATCCATTATTATTGGAAGCGGTTTAAAAATCTTTGGTTTCGCTTGCGGAGATTTTACCTCGCTGGAAGAGATAGATTGGAATGGTACCATTACGTGGAACTACAATAGGTGGGAGGATGGAAGAGCCCGACAGCATCATGATTTTGAGCGAGAGGGAAACCCGGTGGGATACTATGCGCCCGGCCAGGAATTTGTTCCCCAAGGAAAAACGCTGATACTTGCGCATCACAACATCATCAACACGAGTATCAGCAAAAGACCTCTCCTTGATGAGGTCATCTACGAGGTTGATTGGAATGGCACTCCCACAGGTTTTGAATGGCATGCCTCTGAACATTTTAATCAAATGGGATTTGATAATACGACAAAACATGGTATCTATGTCAATCCAGGCATCCTTGGTGACGGAGATTTTTTGCACATCAACTCCATGTCGGTCTTAGGCGACAACAAATGGTATGCAATGGATCCAATCAACTATTCGTACTTCAATCCCCAAAACATTATTGTCAGTTCACGGAATACAAACTTTATAGCAATTATCAGTAGAGAAACAGGAGATATCGTGTGGAGGGTGGGACCAGATTATTCGAAAGATTCCGAGATTGGACGCAAACTCGGTCAGATCATCGGCCTGCACCACGCCCATATGATCCCCAAAGGACTCCCCGGTGAAGGAAATATCCTTGTGTTCGATAACGGGGGATGGGCAGGGTATGGGTATTTTGGGATGCCAAGTCACGTCAGGCTCTGGTCCCGGGTGATAGAATTTAACCCTGTTACATTCAATATTGTCTGGCAGTATTCCTATATTGTGTTGAATTGGTGGTTTCCGCGCACCGGTGAAAACCACAGGTTTTTCAGTTACTATATCAGTTCGGCTCAACGGTTGCCTAATGGAAACACGTTAATCACCGAGGGGTCAAACGGGCGGGTGTTCGAGGTGACCAATAAATCGGAAATCGTGTGGGAATACGACACACCTACCAGGGTAAATCAACTCTATCGGGCGTACCGCATCCCGCCAGAATGGGTTCCCGGGAACCCCTCCGGGTACGCGTTTTGGGGAGAAAATGACAGTTCTGGAATAAGCTGAAAAAATTTTTAGAGTCGAGTAGTGGAGTTACTTTTTCTCTCGTTCCACCACAATCGTGCAATTGGTTGCTATCGCACCGATAACACCAAGAGCGGCAAGCCAGGGAACAAAAATAGTTCCGACGACACCGACGGTTACAGGAATATCAATGAGGGTTTTACCTTTTTCATCTTTTATCAGTATTCTCCTAACATTTCCCTCGTGGATTAATTTCTTCACCGTTTTTACAAGGTCATCTGCCGATACCTTGAACTCCTCAGTTCTGATGTCTTTTGCTGAGGCGCCACAGGCTGAACAATAGTTCGCATCCCTCGCTAATTGAGCGCCACAGTTCTTACAATACTCCATACTTCTCCCTTCGTTTCAACTATTAAGTAATATTTCTTTCTTTAAAAAACCAACCCCCATGATCTTGCTTCGGGCATGATTGAAAAAGCGAAAGCGCTAGTATAAAAAGGCGTTGAAAAACTAGGAGATTCTTTACAGAAACTCTTTCAGCTTTTTTGCATCAGGGTTAAGGATATGGTGTTTCTTCACAAAGAAAAGCGTCTCCAAGAGGACGGTCTGCACAATCACCCCGGGATTTAGTTGGACTAACATTTCACTGATCTTTTTCGCCTGTTTGATATCTGAGGCGGTGAAGGTCAAGATCCAGTCGTACTCGCCGTGGACGTAGGCACTGCTTTCGATGGTTATTCCAAGTCCTGATACCTTTTCTTCATTGCGTCTCGACGTTATGTTGTCTATGGTTTTTTCATTGAGTGGGGCCATTGTCCGCTTCATCAGGAGCATGTAATGTTTGAGTCCCTGTTTCTCTTCGTCAACAACGGCAGAATACCCCCAGATGGAGCGATCCTCTTCCAATCGCCTGATGTACCTCCATATTTTTTGCCGTGAACAACCGCACTGTTTTGCAAGCGTATCGAGATTTGCATGTGAGTTTTTCTGGAGTTCTGCTATTATTTTCTTTTCGTCGAGGTTTATCTGCTTCCTACTACTTTTCGGCATGCTGTTTCTCCTTGATGTGCAATATCATAACATCTCTTTCTTTAAAAACTAATCTTTTGATTAAATTATATCTGCATTGGAAAAACAATATGGCATTAGAATAATAGTAAAAGAAGGCCCTAAAGTAAATTTACTCATGTTTTTTGTTAATGAAATTGTTTACATATTTATCATCAGAGTTGTTGCAAGTTATAAATAAAGGAGTGGACCATCAGAAAAATTACAAAATCAACTCTTTTTTTTATTTTTAATCTCCCTTTGGTAGAAAACCTTGATGTTGTTAGAAGTCTCCTACATAGCGTAGTTGGTGACTAACGCGGTAAGGGGAGACCATTACTAACAATCAGATACCTTTTTAAAACTGTTTGCCAACACTAAATTGACAAAATTAACTTTTCTTCCTTACCGATCTCCAAAGTTTTTTGATACCATATACTAAAATCCACCAGCGAGATTCATCGGGATAAATAATAAAAAAAGAAAAACCATCAGAACATATATAGTCCATTGAGGATCATAATGAAAAATATCATTCGACCAAACAATTGCATAGACAATCAACTCAAAAACTGCCAATGTAATTAACCTCAATCCAGATTTTGTTATTTTTTCTGATTTGTTTAACAGTTCAGCGAAAAAACCAGAAACGAAAAGAATAGGTAATGAAGAAATGAAAATACTAACTTCATGGTGTTGCATTGAATCAATTATACCAAAAATTATACCAAAAATAATTGAAATAATAATTATGTTAAGAAACATCCAATATTTTTTTAAAATTACTCCTAAATTAAATGCCATAAGTTGCTACATCCTTATGAGATTGAAAACAAGTTCATCCTTAAAAATAATGCCTTTAAACCGTATATCTCCATTACCACCCCTGATTTGACACCACAAAATTGACACCACAGTTTTATACAGAACCCTAACAGTACTTCCGAATGCAAAAATCTACCAAGGAAATCATCTAAATGAGTCTGTTTCTTCTTAGGATTAGAACCATAGCGACTTGTTGATTCCTTTATTTTTCGAGTCCGTTTCCATCGATTTTTACCAAGGAACGACCTTTTCTCATGAATCTCGATATCCGTGTTGAAAACCTCAGATGCTCTCGCCAGATCTTGATATGAGATAATCCTCGATGGATTCTGTTTCATTAACTCCAAGAGCGCGAACTTACTCTTATCTTCAAGGTAATAGCATGATTTGTTCTTGAACTGAGACCGCTTGATCTGAGGAAAATACCGTTGCAATGCTCGGAGAGCATTCCGATTCTCCTCTGTATAGACATATCCTTTCTCTAAAAGCTGTTTCAGAAGTAACAAGGGTTTTCCACTGATGTATGGTTCTCGTTTGTATTTGTTAGGAAGATCCTTCGTATGTTTGTAGACGACTGTATCTGTGATATTCATTTCTCGTGATACTTGCTGTTTCGATTTACCACTAAGAACTTCCTCTCGCATCCTCTGGATGACATCTCTAGTTAATGGCCGTCTCATCAATGAAGAGTGAAAAAACTCCTATAAATAAATATTGAAAAAAGGTTGCAAATCCCACTGTTTTGGATCCTTTTAGATAAAAATTTAAATACGTGATATGCATTAGCATTGCATAAGGAGGAATGAAAATTATGAAGAAAGGAATAATTTGTGTCCTTGTTTGTATGCTGATGATCGCAAGCACCGTTGTTTCCGTCTCTGGAACTGTGCCGACAAAGGATTCGTCTCAATCCCAGTATAGCCAAGCGATGAAAATACTTAACACAGCAAAGATAAAGTTGGATGCGGTTAAGACGAAACAAGAAGCGCTCGCTGTCGTTAAGGAGATCATTGTCGAATTGAACGACCATGGGTTGTTGCCAAAGGGAATGAGTATAAGGCAGGCTCAACGATTAATTACTATTGGTTTTTTGAAGTCTGAACTCGTACAGCCCTTTCAAAGTAACTATGAAAATAATTCAGGGAATACCAATTGTCTCGTGATCGGGATAGCTAACGGAACCTATTTTAGACCATATCCAGCTTTGGTAATGGATATCCCATTTCTCTATAACTTAGCATTCAACAGCAGTCTTCGTAATATCACACAGTTTCTTGCTCTGCCTTATGTAATCCGTACAATGCAACCTTTGAAGCTTGGTCCTTATGCGTACGTTGGATCTCGATTCAAACTCGTTGAACATGGGAATACTACTGAAGATCTTATTCACTCTTCGTCAGGATGGGTATGGACAACCGGCTCAAATGGATTTAAAAAATGGAATGGGACATTCTATGGAGGTCTTTATACAAAATACAAAAAAATTGTCTACAATAATTATACTTCTGCAGAAACTTGGGATCCGGTAGGGATACGTGGCTTTGTTGGCATTAACTTTTTCAATTTTATAACATCTTTTGGTGGTAATCGATTACCCTCGATTTACATAGGATTTGCAAGAGAAGTTAACTTTACTTATAGTTATCCATGGTCATAGAGAACGGTGTGAAAAGAAATCACTAAATATAGTTGATTAAATTAACTGACAATCTCTAATTAAGATGGCGAGGAATCAATGAAAAGAAAAGGTTTGGCGGTTGGAATCATTCTCTTGTTCATAGGGACCGCCATAGTTCCATCAAATGGACAAAAGATAGAAAAGCTATCCTTACCGATGCCCAGAGGCAATACACTCTATGTTGGTGGGAGTGGGCCAGGGAATTATACCAGGATCCAGGATGCCATCGATAATGCCTCATCAGGAGACACAGTCTTCGTCTACGCGGGTATCTACCAAGAATGGATCAATATCGAGAAAGCCCTGACACTTCAAGGCCAGGACAAAGAGACCACATACCTGGATGCCACTAACAATAAAGACCGACTCGTATTCATCAATGCCTCTTTCGTTACCATCGGCGGGTTCACTCTTGAAAATTGTTACGACCCCTCCGAACCAGGGTTTCCCTCAGCTATCTGGATTAAAAAACGGACGCCCTACAGCGAGAATATCAGGATTTCCAACTGCATTATAGCCCATGACGATAAAGGCATTTCTTTCGAGAACATGGTAAACTTTTCTTTGAGCAACTGCATGATTGAGCATAATCCGGCTCAGAGCCTCTGGGGTATAAATGGTATGAATATTTCGGTCAAGGACTGCGTCTTCGATCATAATGGTCATGACATGGGGGGCGGTTGGGTAACCTTCGGGGGAATCACTTTTCAAGACTGCAGCCAAATAGATATTCAAGGATGCCAATTTTCCTCAAACGTAGGAGATGGTATATGGATTGAAAGTTGCGAGAACGTCACTTTCGAGCAAAACTCGGTTCGTTCCAGCTCATGGTCCGGCATTTATATTGATGGCATCAACGGCCTGCAGATAATTAATAATATAATCTCTTCTAATAATTATATGGGGGTCATGATTAATAACCCTACTAAAGGTATCATCACGATACATGACAATAACATTTCTTCAAATGGCCATGGGCAACCAGATTGGAGCACCGGCGGGATTTATCTGTACTGTAATATTACCAACATCAACGTCGCTCATAACACGTTTTATAAAAATAACATCTACGGCATTATTCTCTGTTCTTCCTATGCTCAAATCACGAATAACACCTTCATCGGCAATAAAGTAGGCGTACAAATTAGTCAAATTAAAGATGTAGGGAGATTCAGTGTTGTCTGTGATAACTGGTTTTGGGACAACAGCCTGATCGGGGTGGAAGTCGACGCCGACTATGAAAGCGTTACGCATAATACTATCCATGGGAGCGAGATTGGTGTGTATCTAATAGGTTTTGGCGAGATCGTCTCCCATAACTTCATCAGCAACGTGAAATGGGGCGTAGTGACTGTTTCAAGCTGGCATAATATCTCCTCGAATACCATCGCCAATGTGAGCGACTGTTGCATATCTGTGAACGGGAGTGGGAATATGGTGATCAGCTCGAATAATTTCCTGAACTACTCAAAGGAGCCGCATTTGTACCGTTCCGATCACCCGAAGAATCATTGGGACGCGAATTATTGGGGTAAACCACGTCTCCTCCCCAAAATCATCCTTGGCACGCAGCATTGGTATTTTACAAAAAAAATCCAGCTCACACTGCTTGCGATCGAAATAGATTGGCATCCCGCACAAGAACCCTATGTCATTCCATAACTCAAAAGAATTGATTCAAAGGAAAGAAAAGTAGAATTAAAAAGTCAAGGTGCAAAAGAATTTCTGGTCTGTTGAATAAGTTCTTTAGAGATTGGTTTCCCTGATGTCATCATTTAAGAGTTTAAAACTCATATAAAAAGATGACTAAAAAGTGGATAATTTATTTTTAGTTAGGTAGTGTCACATCTGCTCCCACAAAGTAAAGGTTCGGACAAATAAATGTAGGTGGCAGCCATTCCCAGAAATTAACTGTGAAAGTCCAGATTCCTTTTTGTCCCCATAAGAGCCCGGAGTCAAAGGTGTCTGATTTTCTTGTCAAAAGCGTGATAGTTCGGAAATCGATTTCTTTCCTCCAAGCCTGATTTCCTGTAGGTGTCTGATACTCGAATCGTTGATACCCTGATCCTGGATCACTACAGAACCAAGCAAAGAGGGCATTATTGATGGCGACCTGTTTTTTACCATTTTTTATGAATGTAAAGATTTTTCCTCCTATGTTGAAGGGGGCATTAAAGTTATTTCGTTGAAAAGTAAAGACTTCGTCGCCGTGAGTCATGGAAAATGTGACGTTTTTAGAGGCGGTGACCCATGCTTCTATGGTGGTATTATAACTGCAGGCAATTGCCGTAAAATCGTAGTATCCAGTGCAGTTAGGTAGTTTCCACCAATAATTTGAATATCCCCCTCCACCAGGTAGAGGAGTACTATTATGGGAGTAGTTCCAGTCTATATCACCGTACTTGATTTGGAAATACCTATCCGGGTTTGTGGGGTATTGATCTGCTCCTCCTTCGCTTAGCATTGGTGTGCCATTAACGCTTATTAAATAACAGAAGCTACAGATGGCGCTATGATTCTGTGAGTCGGAGTATTTGAACCTGACAGTTATATTTGTTGGTTCTGAGAAATTTACTCTGATTGCAACCCATATTTTTTGGCCTGTGAAATTGGTATAATAATTATTTGTCGTCGAACCTTTTGTTGATGTAAAAGAATTATTTCTTATTTGTTCGGCATTTGTAGGAAAGAAATTCAAACCAAGAAACATAATCACAACCAAAACCCACAATCCTTTCCCAAATAAATAATTTTTATTCATTCTTTTCTCCATCAATACTATTACCAATAGGAGGAACTATTATATAAATTCTTTATTGTACAGGGTCTGTAGAAATCCTTTATTTTTGAAATGACTATCATCCCACTAATAGGAGGTGAGGCAGGGATGCGTCTCACCAGTATAATTCACGATGGGATGATAGTCTTAAAACGAATGCAGGTGCCACTATATAGCAGTAAGTTCTCCAAGAAGACCTACACGATCCATCAACATCTCCTCTGCCTCTGCCTCAAAGAAATACAAAAACAAAGCTATCGAGACTGTAAAGAATTCCTGGATGAATTCGACCAACTTCAAGAAGCACACGGACTCTCCCGAGTGCCTCATTACACGACTCCGCAGAAATGCCTCCAACGGTTTCCACCGCGCTGGTACCGCTTTCTCCTCAAGAAACTCACACAAGTTGTGAAATCCAGAGCGAGTGCCGTCATCGACGGCACCGGCATGATGCAGACGACCGCGAGCTTCTCCTACATCAAACGCATCGGAAGGCGACTCAGGAAACGCGACTATTTCAAAACCATCTTCGTCGTTGATCCTATTGACGGCTTCATTCTCAATGCATGGGGGGTCCATGGCAACCGCCATGAATCCCCCCTGGCTCATCCCGCTCTTTGAAGACATCCCCATCCCCCTCGATGATGCTTGCGGCGACAAGGGATTTGACTCAGAGAAAAACCAACGCTACGTAAAGGAGCGTCATGCCCGCTCTTTCATCGATGTCCGCAGCATTCCAAAACGAGGACGCTACCGAAAACAGGTTTATCGAAGAAAACAAAGAGATCCCGACCGATGGAAACAGCGGTATCGTAAGATGAGAAACTGCATCGAGTCCAAGAATGCCAGTGTGAAACACCGGTTTGGAGATTTCATACCTGGAAAGAACATCTATAACCGACGACGCTACCTTATCATTCGCGCTTTCTCAGCAAACCTTATGATCCTCCAGAAGACACGAAATCCTCGCTCAATATTTTTTATCATCTTCGAGGATTTCTACAGCCCCCCTAAACAGGGTTCTGTGTAAAACCACTGTGGTAAATCTTCTGTGGGAAAATTACTGTGGTCATTAATATTTCTCCTTAATCTAATCCTCCAAAAATGTTAATAAAGCAAAAAGAATATTTCTTACTCAATGTTTGAAACATGGGAAATAGATAGATTAACTGTAATCTTAACATTAATAATTTTAGGAATACCTGCAATCTTATTTTTAATAGTATACAATGCGTTTCTTTCTGTGCTGTTTTGGATTGGTATAATTCTTGTTCTCTTGTTGTATTTAGCATACAAGAAGAAACAAAAAAAGTAATCTTTCTATCTAAATAATCATGTGTTCGTTTATACATCAAACCTTTGTCGCCTTCTGATATTGTACTGCCTTGTGAATCAAAGTAAGCCATTTGTTGCCATCTATTGTTACACCTGCTTCCTCACTTGGAGTTTTTCCATTAAGTGCCTCATGAGGTCGAATAAAATTATAATACAAACGATGTCCTTCAACAATCGGAGTTTCATCTACCTTAAGACCACGCATTGTTTTTTCTCTTTCTCGTATGCTACCATGCAGTCTTTCGATATGATTATTATTTGGGTGATGTTGCAGACCAACATTCCAAAGATGTTCTGTCTCACTTGTATTTGTTGGAAATTCTTTGTTAACCGCATCTCGATAAGCTCCTAAACCATCAGTAACCATGAACTTAGGTTTACGTCCACCACAGTTATTCTTGGCACGTTGGAACACCATACGAGCATCACGAGTATAACGTTCTTTCGATACAACACTCGCTAACTGAAAACGTGTATGTTCATCCATGACATTCCACAGATACTCCCATGAACCATCTATCTTAACCATCATCTCATCGGTGTGCCATACCTCTCCGATTTCGGGCTGAATCTCGTTAACGTACTGGTTCATTAATCCAATGTATTTCTCAATCCAACGATACACACTCATATAAGAGACATTCAGATCGTAGAACTCTTTCAGATGTTGACAGACCTTCCTAAGAGACAATCCCCTGAAGTACAAATCAAGGGTTAAAGCAATTATTTTAGGATTGTATTTCATATCCTCGAAATCAATATTGTTAACAAATTTCCTGTGACAATCCTTGCACATATAATTTTGTTTTTCGTTTTTCTTCCCATACTTTGTGATATTTGTTGAATGACAGAATTTGCACTCTGAAACATCAATGTCTTTGATACTGATTCTTTGTTTCACTTTCAGGTGTATCTGTTCAAATCGTTCCTTAAGATTCTTCCAGATTTTTACTGCATTAATGTGTTTGCAGGGTATTCCTCTTAACTCGAAATCGGGACAACTGCATTTCCAATGTCTCTGGAACACACTGACATTGTAGGTTCCGTTCCCTGTTTGACTTGGAACAATCCAAGTATGAGGATTCAGTTCTTTTGGTTCAAAACCGTTTTCAAGGTATAACATGCCTCTCGCTCTACGAGCATTCACCATTTCTTTAACATCTATGTTTTTACTCATACGTCTTCGCCATTTATTAGATATATCTATTGAGTATATAAAGATTGTGGTGCCACATATAAATATTAGAGATAAAATATCTATTATTATGAAATTACAGAAACAAAAAGCAAGAGAATACAAAGGAAAACCTATACATAAATATGTTATTGTGATACCACCAAGGGATATAGAAGAACTCGGATGGAAAGAAGGACAAAATATAGAAGGAATTGTTATTAAGAATAAAGGATATTTCCTTTCATGAAAAAAAGAAAAATAATTCTATTTCTTATAACTATTATTGTATTAATTATTTTATCAGTAACTTCTGTAAATAGTATCCATATAACTATTGATTCTAACGGTAAGATTCATAACGATGGAAATCTTGATGAAAAAGCAAGTATTCAACCGATATTTAATTCATCTTTCAGTAATATTATTCCAAATTATCAGATTATGTTACTGGTAAATAAGAAGACATTAAATGGTGGCGATAATTTCACTATTTCATATCAACTTTCAGGATTTGGGAAAGTCATATCAAATAAACTTATTACATATTTTCCAAAAATGTTGTTAAAAAAAGAACCGATTTATAGAATATATATTGCAGATGTAAAAGTAAATGGCTCTACCAGTGGAATTGTATGGTTAGACAAATATCCAAATATTGGGATAGGAAATAAAGATGGTGCAATCATATCTTTTGTAAACTCCACTTTTATGAAAAGTGAACCAGATATTGATACTATTTATGGAGAAGAAATTGTTAACGGTCATAGACCAATCGAAGCGAATTGTACCCTAGATGATAATGCGCCAGCTGGAGATCATATAATTAGAGTCCAATTTGATTATACAGATGGAATAGCTTGGTATAGTTCACAAGACGAAGTGACAATTCATATCAGAGAATGGTATGAACTATTATCATATCAAATGACAATAGCCGTACTCATTGGTTTAGGATTACTTGGTCTTGATATTTTACGCCAACCATTAAAGAAAAAGATATCTAAGAGGTCTAAGCGCAAAATAGACCAACAACCCACAAAGCAAAATATGAAAAATGGGGATGATTAAAAAATTAGATAAAAATCCAATATTCATAAGAATTATAGTGTAAATAACTGAATGAATATAATTTATTTTTACTCGTTTTTCTTTGAATTTATAATAAAAAACCATCCATGATATTATATTCAATACCGATAAGAGCATAATAAAAATTATAGAAAAATAATCATTAATTTTTTTTGATAGGGATGATAAAAAACCACCCCCATCAAAAAACTCAATGTCGGCGAAGACATATGAGCCTAAATAATGGGAGTGGTAAATATATGAAGTGTTTGTGGGATTAAAAGCATTCGCAAACCCCGATGTGATGCCACCACCACCGATGTAACAACCCAAAAGTGACAACGCTATAAGTGACAGAACCCTAAACAGGGTTCTGTCTCATTTAAGGGTGATAATTTTCAGTGTCGCATAAGGGTGATAGTTAGGATATTCTATTTTTCATCTTCTTTTTTTGGTCTTCGATACTTTTGTTTAGGTCGGATATAGACTTCATCAACCCCTGGTATTTCATATGTTTTTCTTTCCTGTTCTACAGCTATTTTCTTTTCAGCTCGAATTATTCCCTTTCGGTATCGTTCTATGTCTTCCATTTCTTTTTCAGGATTATAAGGAGACCCTTCATGCACAGGATAGTAATGTTTTAGCATTTCTTCTTTTGTATAAAATTTTTTATGGCAGGTTGGATGCCTACATAGATATCTCTTTTTTTCCCTGAAAGGTCTTAATACTTTTTCCGTGAATCTCATAATTATCAAAATGTTAATTCCATCTAATAATGAAATGCTTAAATAATAGACATTATATACCTATTTCATAGGTTTTATTTTGCGTTTGGTGAAGAAACCTGTTGAAGTTTCATTTGATAAATTAACGGCAAAGGAATATTATACTGGTGTTGTGCGATCTGGTTCTAATACTTCTGCAAGGGTTAATCTTCCGTTATCGCTCATTGGAAAAAAAGTCATTATCATTGTGTTAGATAGTGCAGATCAGGATGACAGGAAAATAAACGGGTTGGTCAAATTCACGCCGCCACCGCCATCCTAAGTCTGCACCAAATATGTAAAAACTCGTATAATTAAATAGTTTCTCCATTTTCAGATGCTAAACTTTTCTTTAACAAACCTATTGTTTTATTCCTCCCTAAATTCAAATTTATATCAGTCATTTCACAAGGCGTTTTACCGTTTAAACCTTGATGCGGTCTCATAAAATTATAGTACAATTTCCAATACTCTGACATATCCACAGAAGTCCTTTTGTTCTCTAATGCCCTCATGACCTTATCACGTTCCCGATAAGTACCATGATACCGTTCTATGACATTATTATTTTCATCTTTACCTATTCCTGCGTTTGGGATATGTTCGCAGGACTGATGATGGTCGTACATCTCTTTATTGAAAGCAGAGGGATATGTCGGCAATCCATCGGTTATCACGAATAATGGCTTGTCAGTTGTTTTCTCCTTTGCTTTTCTGAATATCTCCCGTGTTTCCTCAAGACTTCTATTCTTGGTAACGTTATTCGCAATAAGAAAACGTGTCTCCTTATCCATGACATTCCAGACCCAGACCCATTCATCTTTCTTGGTTTTTACCTTTTGTTCATCCGCGACCCAAACATCTGAATGCTTTAATTTTAGGTCTGAAACATAGTTGTTCATCTTCTCCATGAATGTCATAATCCACCGTCTGACTGTTTCATGATGTATTTTGATATCGTAGAATTGATAAATTGTGTTGGCGATTTTTCGGTAACTTAATCCCTTGAAATATAAATCCATTGTGAGAGCAACCATTTTCCCTGATACCTTCCGATGCTTTATGATATCCCAAGTGAAACGGTGTCCGCAATCCTGGCATTTGTAGCGTTGTCTCATTCCGCTTTCTGTTTTTCTATTACCGTTTTTCACGATATTCAATGTACCGCATACTTCACATCTGACCTCTTCTTGTTGTGTTAATTGATTTTCGAGTTCTATCGTGTCGGTATCGTTGTCAAGTCTGTTTTTTAGTTTTAGCCAGAGTTCTACCGCTTGTATGTGTTTGCATTTTAGGTGTCGTTCTTTAAAGTCGGGGCAATCGCATTCCCATAGTCTGTGATGTGTTACAAGGTATTTTTTGTCGGGATTGCTTTGTGATGGTATTTGATATGTTTTGCTGTTCATCATTACTGGTGTGTCTCCTTTTGCGAGGATGCTATATGCTCGTATTCTTCGGCGATTTTCCGCTTTTTTCTTATCTTGTTCTGTCATACTACCATACCACAAGTAGTATATACTCATGTATACTTAAACCTTGTGGTAAATGTTTATATAATAGTATCATTATATACCACTTTAGGTATTATGCAAGAAAATGAAATGGAAACGAAAAAGGCTGCAACATCAATTAAAATCAACCCTGAAATATGGAAAGAAGCTAAAATCGCTGCTATTAATTTCAACACTACTGTATCTGACTTAGTAGAAAATGCTATAAAAGAATATATCAAAAAAAGGAGATGACGCAGATAATGAATAAGAAGTATGTAACAATAAAAGTATCCAAAATTCTAAAAATAATTAATAATAGAAAAAATTTTTATATGAAAGAAGTTGAAAATTTTAAACCAACAAGTGAAAGAGTTGATAAACTCGATTTAAAAAAACCAGAAAATATGCAAATATATTTACATACAATAGCATGGGAATCATTAACATTTGATTTTGAATTAGTATATACGTTATTAGAGGTTTTATTTGATAACCTTGCTATAAATGAAGTTACTTTGGAAAAAGATTTGAAAAATATTAAAAAAGTAATTGAACCATATGATAATAAAGAATTACTTTGGGTTTTACAGGATTTACATCAGCATTTCAGCGAGAAAGAAAAAGATATCAAGGGGAAAAGGTGATTAAATTGAATAATTCATCTCTTGAAACAATTGCATATATGCAAAGATTAAATCAAAATCTTTTAGATATATTAATAAAAACAACTAGAGAATTAATATTATACGCAAATAAACATAATATTGAATATCCTTATGAGATTACATTGTTACTTGAGCGAGCATTAGAATATACTGCCGATTTTAATGGTGTAATAGATGCAAACAAACGATGTAATTCCTGTAATAAGATAAATCCAAGTAATGCTGATTTCTGTCAATTTTGTGGTAATTGTTTAGTTATCACCCGAGTGCGACAGTCAGATGATATCACCCGTAATGGCGACAGAACCCTAACAGTAGATGACCAAATTATTTTTGTACTCTTCTGCATCTCAGATTTTATAGGGATGCAGGATGGGAAAAACACAATTAGTGAACCAGTTCACCAAATCGATTATCAAAGAGAAACACCGGAAGA
>Ga0315280_10000832_pt1 | contig 55714 bp, 55 predicted proteins | sample YL17G06_40_MG_FD_203697 | JGI IMG/M metagenome (GOLD analysis project Ga0315280, IMG submission 203697) | Sediment microbial communities from Yellowstone Lake, YNP, Wyoming, USA - YL17G06_40 | ecosystem: Environmental > Aquatic > Freshwater > Lake > Sediment | place: USA: Wyoming | collected... | reverse complement strand
CTTTTCTACCTTTTTCTTTCTCCGGAATGACAATTAACCTCCTCCTCCTGAGGCTCTTGACAGCTTGAAGTGAGCCTGTGTAGAGCCGCTGTGATTCACGTGAGATATACGCATTTCTATCGCTAACCGCCTAAAGATTACGCTAAAGAAGTTATGAAAGCCAGCCTCGAAAGGCTTGCACGCTTGATTAAAGTGTGTGGCTTTCTTCTGCGCACGAAGGTTTATCTTTTCTGGGAAAACTTGAATGTATAAGTGGTTACAGCTTCTGAAGGTTGTCGGGTTTGCTGCGGCTTCTGACTGTGGCTTTTAGTCCTGTGCCTTTGTCCCGTTTCTTCATTTGTCTTGTTTCAAGCTTGAGTATTTCTATGTCTTTTCTCTTGTTCAGATAGGCTAACACTTCGTATTTCACGTCGCCCAAGGCAAGAAGCACAATTTCAGCGTCTTTTTGTAGGCGTTGTTCAAGCTCAACCTTCCATTCGCCGCCGCTTCCGCAAAATATCGGCTTGCCCTTACTTTTAGCTATAACAAGATTTTTTCCTTTTTTGCTCTTCTTCACCTTGCCTTTTACACCGACTTTTTGTAGGAAATCCTTAAGAAGCGCCCGCAGGCATTTTCTGGAAATGACTTCTTCTTCGCCTTTCACTATTATTTCATTCGCGGCTGTTTCAACTTTCACGTCGGCTTTTTCTTCCAGGAAACTGACTAATTCTTTTATCAAGTTGCCGCTTTCACTCTTCAAATCGGATACGTCAACCCTCAGCTCCGGCACTTAACCACCACCAGTTTCACGCCGCCTTTCGGCGTCACCTTTTCACGTTTAGGGGGCGATTATGGTTATGGTGTCTGTTCCGTAAAACTCTATGCCGTTGACAAGCCCAGTGACTATTAGGTTAACTTTTCCTTCTTCGGATTCGAGCATTTTTATCACTTCGCCTCTTGAAAATTTAACCATTAAGAAATGTTTTGTGGCTATTCCCCAGTCTACTTCAACAAAATCACCGTTATACCATAATTTTACTGAGTTGATGTCGATGTTTTTCTCTTTGTATGGTTCTGGTAGCAATATGTGTGCTGTGACCCATCGACCATGGCTTTTAATGTTCAATATTTTCGGTGTAATCCTTACTTGGGCCTCAATGGGCTTTTCGGTGAAGGCTACCCACATCTTAGCGTTATAATCTCCTAATGCGTCAAGTGTGAGGAAAGTCAGCGTTAGAGTTATGTTGTTTTTATGCCCTGCTTCGAAATCAACGGAGTTGCCTTTCCACGTTAATGTGCCAGTGCCTGAAAACTGCTGGTGACCGTCTTTGCCTATGATAAAGTCTGCTCCGTCAGTGTCCCACCACCTTAGCCTCAAATAGTCGTTGCAAAGGCTTTGTGGACCAGATATTTCTAAATGGTAAGTTATGAGAAATTCGCCTGTCTCCTCTTTGCATTCAACGGTAACATTGAAGGATTTTGGAATCCCTACATAAACTGTGCCTAAATCAATGTTCCATACTTTGGTATGGGTTTCGTAAACTTCAAAGCCAAAATTCCCAGAGGCAAAACTATAGGCGAAAATGCTAAGCATAATTAAGCTTAACAGTATTAGGCTGATGGCTAGTTTTTGTTTCTGCATGCAGTTTACCTCAACTATTTGTCATATATGAGATTTATGAATTAAACATGAAAAAGGGAAGTTAAAGTGGCATTGAGTTTTGTTGTCTATGGAACTGTTTCAACCCAAGCGCTGAAGTAATAGTTTACGTTCACTGGGGCGTTGCCTTCAAACATGTATTGGAAGTGACTTACCTCATCATATCCTGGTCCGACAGGAAAGCCTGTAGACGGACCCCAATAGCCTGTGAATATGTCTTTGCCACCTTCGGTTTCAAGCGTTAATGGAACGTTAATCCATCCGTACGTTGTATCATATCCTATCAGCTTAATGCAGCCCGCTAAAAGAGATACATCAGCAGATATTTTTAATTTCACGATAACACTGCTATATGTTGCTTGTCCAAGATTCTTAAGTTCAACGTAAGTGTCATACCATGTTCCTATGTTAAGGTCTCCACTTGGCGTTCCACTGTACCAGTATAATGCAAGATTTGTCTGAGGTTCTCTGACAACCCAGTTTGCCGTTAGCGTATTACTCAGTAGCATCCCTGCGTACACTCCGACTACAAGCGACGCCGCCAAAACGGTGGCTAATAGACCAATTTTCTTATTTCTCATCATTGACTTTTTCACCTCCTCCTTCTCCCTCTCTGGTTTTTCTTATGGGATTAAACCGCTGTTAGCGGCTCCCACTCTCTCTACCCAGCCATATTTAACGTGCCCGCCAGGCAAAGACACGAGTCGGGAGCATGCTCCCTACATCGCAGAGCCGACTCTACCCGACTAAACCACAATTATAATCATAGGTTTAGTTTTAACACTTGTGGAAAGCTGTTATAGAGGCTTCTTCTACATGACATAAAAGCCCGCAACCACAAAAACGCATGGGGAAGGATGCCCCGTAATAGAAGCATACAATACGCCGAACAGCCACAGAACGCCTCCACGAAGCCCTCCAAAGCTTAGGCTACCACCCAATAAAAACGGCGGACAGAATAGGCGAGTGGCGAAGAAGCCAATTTCACCTCTACACTTACCCCTTCGGCAAAAGAGGAATAAAACTTAGCCTCCACAAAGACCAGTGGAAACAGCCACCGCCAACCTTCACTCACAAGGCAGAAAACCAAGGAAAAGACATAGAGCAAGAGCTGCAAAGAATCCAACAAAAATACAGCGAAACCACACAAGCCGCTAAGCCGCGTGCTTCTCCCAGAAATCAATAAACTCACCTATAACCTCGTCAAAATTGAAAGCGTTTTATGCAACCGCCATAAACATAGTTTTCAACCAAGAGGCTTTTCTAATCCAGTTCGAGTTCTCAGCCGAAACAGAGAAAGAGAAGCTTTGCCTTGTTCAAGGGTGAGGTTAAGCCGGTAAAGCTTTCTTAACAAGTCTTTTCGTTCCTATGATAGTCTGCTGCATTGACCCGTAGATGAAATAGAGATCGTTAAGGCGTACTGGCAGTTTTCGCTTCATGGCTAAGTAATGTATAGCCGCTGACTTTTTGCTCGTGGGCTTCAAATGCTTGAAGGTTAAGGATTTGCTGTTCACCTCGCTTATTAGAGCGTCGGCATCTTTACATAGACGAATAAAATCATCGAAAGCGAAAAACTTCCGTTCTGTCATCCCCATCTCACCTAAAAATATTATATTTGGAAGGTTCTCTTTACTTTAACTCATCTCTCCACTAGGCGAGAGTGTCGTTTAGGCGGCTGACTTTTATAAAGTCAAAGACAAAGCACAGTTTTTGCACGGAGGCTGTCCAGAATTGGTTAGAATTCAGCTGAGGCTTTCTAGGAAACGGTATCTCGAAAGCAAATACGTATACGAGTATGAACGCATTTCGCTGGATATTCCCCGCAAATTCCACAACAAAGTCAAACCCTTCCTAAAACAAGACCTAAACATGGACGTAAGCATAAAAGGCAGCTACCTCGTCATCACTCTGACCCCCGCAAAAACGTTTCGGCACGCCGAATACACCCCGCAAAAATCAGCCCTAGAAAGGCTTCAAACACTTGAATTTTAACATAAAAATGCAAATCTTGCTTAAATATCTGCCAGCCGAAAAACTTTCCGCTATAGGCGTTTCTGCCCGCCGAAACGTTTTGCCGAGGGTTTTAGGACACAAAAACATGTCTATTACTTAACAACAATAGCTTTGGGTCGGTCAAAAGCGACAAGACAACAATCTTGGCGATAAGTGAAAGTGCCTATTTCATTTCTTCCAGAAATATGTTTTTCAGCGCTTTTCGGCTCACGTGCAACGTTTCTGATAGGTCTTTGACCCATCGGACGTACTTTCTGAAGATGTTCTCGAGTATCTCCCGCTTCTCTTTCTCGGACAAGTCTTTTTCTTCAGCGAGAAGCAACGCGAACCATCTTCCCGTGTCTGAAAGCTGATAAGCTTTAACCCATGTTGTTCGCCCATTAGTCTCCTTTTTTTCCATGGCTTCCGTTAGAATGCCAAAGTTGGTAAGCGATTTCAAGTTCTCAATTATGGTCTTGTTCGAGTAGGCGAGTTTCCGCATGAGGTCTTTCTGGTAAATCTTGTTAGAAATCCCCTGGGTGAGGCTGAACTTGAGTATGTCAACCGCTGCTTTCGAACCGAAGATGGCGCCTAGAACTTTGCTCTTTTGTTCGGATGGAAGGAACACTACATAGGGATGTAAACTTTCACTCACCAGAGCTCACTTCAAACTGCTCTGTCAGAGGTCCGATTTTAAGTTTTGCAGACCCACTGCAATAGGCTTTTAACGCTCCATCATCATGGGATATCACGGTGCTTGGAAACGACTGTTGCAGACTGGATTCCCGCCGATGGAGACACTTTCGTCACCAAAGAGGGGTTCATCTTCAACGTTTTCGGGTACGAGCATCCTCAAGACCGAGTCTTCGCTTTCCTAAAGTACATTCCTTCCAGTTTTAGGGCGCTCTTTCAAGTTGACTATTTGGAGAGAACGTGGAAGTACAGGCAAACTACACTTTTTCGGGCTGAGAAACTCTACACCGCCCGGAATTATCAGACGTTCCTTCAGACTTTCCGCAGAAACTTTCCGCAGTACCTGTACTATTGCCCTTTCAGAGAAAAAGAAGTGATAAGCGCACCGTTCAATTCAGTTAAGAGAGTTTACGTGCCAAGAGACTGTTTACATCTCATAAACAAACTGGAGCGCAAAGACAGCCTGCAGAAAACGATGCTCGCCTTCGTCAAGTTGCTGTCTGACGGGTCTGGGATTCCGTTTGATGATTTCGGAGTCCACGGCTCCTTGGCACTGAACATGCACACCGCCGAGTCTGACATAGACATCGTCGTCGACGGCGCACAGAACTTCCGCACGCTGGAGAAAACCATAGAAACGCTCGTCAACGCTGGAACGTTAAGCTACGTCTTCAACAACCGTTTGGACAAACTCAGGCGCTTCAAAGGGCGATGCCAAGACAAGATTTTCATGTACAACGCAGTCCGCAAGCCAGAAGAAACGTATTCGAAATATGGAACACACAAGTTCACAGCAATCGCTCCGGTGAATTTCACGTGCGCAGTCTTGGATGACAGTGAAGCCATGTTTCGCCCGGCGCTTTACAAAATAGCAGACTACAAACCCTATGACCAAGCTTCAGAACTTTCCATGGAGAAAATTCCACAAGTTGTTGTTTCCATGATTGGGTGCTACCGGAACGTCGCCAGAAAGGGGGACAAAATCAAGGTTGCAGGAACGTTGGAGCAGGTTGAAAACGTCGACACCGGCGCTGTCTTCTATCAGGTTGTCGTCGGAACTGGCGTCAACGAGGAAGAGTACATTTGGCCTCTGTAGCGCTCAGGGACCGTGACGCAATCACGACAGCGGAAGGTTTGATTTTCCGCGTTTTCGGCTACACCCATCCGCCGAACGCTTTCGTCTGCGACCTAGAATATGCCCCGGCGAGGGTCTTCAAGTCCAACGACCCGAGAGCTTTCAGAACAGATGGCGAGAACGTTTATTACAAGTTCTATAGGGATGAGGCTTGGAGGTTCATCGCCAGCAACTTTCCGCAATACGAGTTTCTTCATCCGATTCTTCAGAAGAAGGTTGTGGGCGTTAATCGCAGAGACATCAGCGCGGTCCGCAGACCACAAGAAGAGCTTGAGAGGCTGATTGAAAGGGAATTGAAAGACAAGCTTCTCACCGCGATGCAAAACGTGCTAGGCATCGCGCTCAAACGTTCTGAACTGTCGAGGAAGGATTTTGGAGTCTTCGGCTCGTTACTTCACCGGTTCTATCACCCCCAATTCTCTGACATAGACTTCGTCGTCTATGGCAAGCACAATGTGGCAAGACTACGTGCAACTCTGGAAGCCCTGTTTGCCGAGACGAATTCCACGCTTAGGAACGAGTTTGAAAATGATAAGTCGGTGAAGGGGAAAACTTGGCGTTTCCTCAACCTGACCCTCGAAGAATTCGTGTGGCATCAGCAGAGGAAGATGATCTACGCTCTGTTCGACGATAAGGAAGGCGGAAGAGTGATCAAAGTGGAGTTCGAACCCGCTAGAGATTGGGAAGAGATCACGGACGAGTTTGACCCGAGGATGAGGGTCTTGCAGAGGGGATGGGTGAGAATGTTGGCGCGCGTAACGGGAGATGGCGATGCTCCTTTTATGCCGTCCGTTTATGAGGTTGAGCCCGTGAGGGTTTTGTCCGGCGACAAGAATGCCAATGAAACCATGAATGTTGTTTCTTTCATGGAAGAGTTCCGGCTGCAAGCGTGGAAAGATGAGAAGATTTATGTCGAGGGAAACTTAGAAGAGATTACAACTCCGAAGAGACGTTTTTACCAGATAGCTTTGACGTATTGTCCGCGGTATTATGAGCAAGTCGTCAAAGTCGTATCGTAGCTAATTATGCTAACGCCATGAAGTCTGAAGGTTTGTTCCCAAGTAAGATTCGGAAATATCGACGATTTTGCCTGCTATCCGCGACACGTTCAATCTTTCCCTGAGCGACAACGGCTTCGCCTGCTCTAGCTTGTTCGCAAAATCTACCGCGAAAAGAAGCTATTTCCTCGACTGGAAAGCGAGTTCCTTCTAGAAACTCGACATTTTTGATTTTGTAGCTGCACGGTGTGAAAATGGCTTCCGAATCGTCTGAGATTTCTGCCTTGATCCTTGCGTAGCCAACATTACTATACCGCACTGTTCCATATTCTTCTCGAATTTCACTCCAATCCTTAACGAAGCGCATGAAATAATCTCGACCCTTGAACTTGCCCTGTAAGACCTTACGGGACTCTGTTCGCACGAAATCTCCGAAAGCCATGCGAGTGTCTTTTACTCGAAACCTGAAAAGTTCCTGCAGTTCTTTTGGGGAGTATGCTTTCAAGTGGCTTCCTGAGTTCTGCGTTAAGGACTTTAACGCTTCGTAGGCTTTGCTGCAGTTTTCGCTTCCGTAAACTGTGGGATCAATGTCAGAACTCGGCGTGTGCAGTTTAACGAGAAGCGAGCCTGAAATTCCCATCTTACTCCATGGCACGTTTGAGTGATTCTTCAAAAGTTCTAGAAACTCCAGCGCTGTTTTTTCCAGAACATCGAGCTTTTTGCGATAGCGAAGCTCTTTCAAACCGTCAACTGGTTTATAGTGACACTTCACGCTTTCTAGCGGTACTTCACAAAGTGTCTCATCGAAAACTGTGTCGTGAACAATGTACTGGGGAGAATGCTTTTCAAGAAACGCGAAGCGAGCCGATATGCTGTAAACTTTCCTGTAAACCGTCTTTCCGCACAAACGGTCGCCACTGAAATCCGGAACAAAACGTGGAAAGGCTATAGCCTTATTCGATGGATGGACTGAACCCTTCACATCGAATATCACGCAATTCAGATTTTTGAGAAGGTCGCCTTCTCTCGTCTTCATTGTTTGTCTTCTCTTGGTTCAGACTCCAAAGAATCTATCGCAGTGTTTTTGACATTAGCTCTTTTTAAGGCTAGAAGCACTGCTGTACCGATAATCGCCCCTGCAAGACAGCTTAGTGAGTCGGCGATAGCATAGTAGACTGTCACTGGAGCCCAGAATGGATACATCTCAGGGGTGCCCCAACCTAAGACCCAAACAGCGTTGTTGTTGCTGGCTGCAACCTCTCCTCCTATTCTCGCAGTCCATGCTAGACACCACAAGGCCATAGCTACTTTTGTCGGATTATCTCGCGCCTTGATAGAATTCACAATCCACTTTCGTACAGGAGGTACGAGGATGAATACCAACACTGGCAAATACTGCCATGTTATAATCGGCATTGCTTGATACCATGCGAATGGGTTGGCAAACCATACAGCCATTTGCGCTGCAAAGACTAAGGTTGCTTCTTTCCACCTGCCAAACAATACAAGCCCACCCATAAGAGCCGACATCGTCGGACCAAGAAAGGTGAGTAGGCCCATACTTGTTGTCGAATTTACGTATGGCACAAGCCATCCGAAAATAAAACCCGAAAGTGTGCCCCATAAAGGGCCTAACAGAGGAGCGGTTAAGGATGCGAATACGATACCTGACAATGTAATCACGGCGGAGGTTCCTAAAATAGGGTATGCAGGTATCACCGCAAGCGCCAACGTTAAGGCGGTCCACATACCCGCTAGAGCCAAGAATAGTGAATTAGTGACGTATTTCTGAACCATCACAGATCAGCTCATTCAATGTTATGTTCTTCATTGGTGTGTAGTTTTTTACACAACATTAATAAAACTTTCCACCATAACGTTGTTTTGCAGTGAATGCTCTTGTGGACCAATCCACGCGCAAAAGCGAAGCACATCTCAAAGTGTTTAGAGCTTGCAATCCTCTTCGAGGTCGGCGCCAACAAACCCGGAAACGTAAACTTGATGGTCGGCTTCGAAGGCACACGCTACGAGCACTTCTTGGCTTCTGCAGTCGCAACTGCGCCATCTTTCGAGGTGGCAGCTAAGCGAGGAATCGAAGTTCTCAATGGAAACAGGCGGACAGGCGATGTGCACCTCGGGCAGATTATGAAGACTTGCGTGGCTGATGTGCATTCCTGGCAGCGAGGCGGCAACACGCTTCTCGGCACGATAATCTTGCTTTCGCCCATTGCGGTTGCGGCAGGAATGACTAGCACCGAAGGGAAGCACGTCTTTGAAATGTCACAGCTCAGATCGAACTTGAAGAGTGTTGTAGAATCTACGACGCCCGAGGACGCCGTGGCGCTCTACGAGGCGATAGACATCGCCAAGCCCAGCGGACTCAACAAGGCTCCTGAGCTGGATGTTAATGATCCGACGTCGGTGAATAGGATACTTAAGGAGAATATTTCGCTCTTGGAGGTTTTCAGAATTGCCTCAGCCTACGATAGCGTTTGTGCCGAATGGGTCAACAACTACCCCGTGACATTCGATTTCGCCTACCCATGCTTGATGAAGCAGATCGAGGAAAAAGGAGACTTGAACAAAAGCATAATTCACACGTTCTTGAATGTTCTGGCTGAGTATCCGGATTCTTTCATCGCAAGAAAGGTGGGCATCGAGAAAGCTAAAGAAGTCTCTTCTATGGCAGGAGAGGTTCTGGAACTCGGGGGGCTTGACACTCCAAGAGGCAAGGAGAGGCTACACGCGTTTGATTTGGAACTGCGAAAGGCAGATAGTCTCTTGAATCCTGGCACTACCGCGGACATGATTGCGGCGGCGCTGTCGTTGTGCGTTCTTGGTGGATATCGTCCTTAGTTATGTTTCTTCAGATTAACCTCTCAGGGAGTGATGTATCTCGTTCAAGAGATGTTGCCATTCGACCCATTTGCAAGAGAAGATTAATTAGTTGAAATGTTGCTTTTACCCTTTATAGCATGTACGACTTATCTGGAAAAATGCAGTCGAATAACCAAGGTCAATGGCGGGAAGTGAATTCGGCAGTGCACGTTACCTTGCTTACTGGCAGAACGATAGAACAAGGTGTTGGAAAAGAGCAGGGGAAAGCCTCCAAAGAGTACGAGGAGAGCGTTTCAGTCTGCTACATGGACCCGGAGGACATGAAGAACCTCGGAATCAAGGACGGAACGAGCGTTCTCGTTTCGACAGCCTTCGGTTCTATAGTGGTGAAAGCCTCAAAGTCCCTGAGGGCTCCCCACGCGGGAATTGTCTATATTCCCTACGGTCCATGGGTCAACGCGATTGTCAATCCGGAAACGCATGGGATTGGCATGCCTTCTTTCAAGGGAATTCCCGCCGAAGTTGAGGTTGCTCTTGATAAGCACGTTCTGACTTTGGGAGAGCTTCTGAAGCAACAGTACGGGAAGACCTGAAATGCCTGTTGTTAAAGCTGTAACATGCCCAGTCTGCGGATGTGTCTGCGACGACATAGAGTTGACTATCGAAGACGGAAGAATCGTCAAGATGAAGAACGGCTGCTCCCTATGTGAATCGAAATTCTCGGGTTACAACGGCGAGCATCGAACTCTTAAGCCACTCATAAGACAGAACGGCGAGTTCGTGAAAACTTCTCTGAAAGAAGCTATAGAGAAAGCCGCTGAGATTCTGGCTAAAGCAGACTATCCGATACTATATGGCTGGAGTTCAACGAGTTGCGAGGCAACACGCGTTGGCGTCGAACTGGCCGAAGAAGTCGGCGGAGTCATCGACAATACTGCCGTCGTCTGTCACGGTCCTTCGTTGCTTAGTGTTCAGAATGTGGGCCTGTCTTCTTGCACTTTGGGGCAGATTAGGCACAGGGCTGACCTCGTCATTTACTGGGGGTGTGACCCGTGGAGTGCTCATCCCAGACACATCGAACGGTACACAGCCTTCTCCGAGGGAAGATTCGAGAAGAGCGAATGGATGGGATACGTGAGCAAGACTAAAGCCTTGCAAGCTAGAAAGAAGGTTGACAGCGTTTTCAGAAGGGTGCTGCCCAAGGAGACACCTCCTGAATCATGCGTTAGGAGGGAGCCGCCACCCTCAATCCAAAGGGAGGGCAGGAAACTCATAGTCATCGACGTAAGAAAGACAAAGACTGCTGAGATGGCTGACTATTTTGTCCAGGTTGAGCCTAACAAGGATTACGAGCTTCTTCAAGCGTTTAGGGCTTTGATTCGGGATGAAGAACTCGAAGTTGACAGTGTGGCTGGCGTTCCGGTGGAATACTTGGAAGAGGTTGCTGACGCGATGATTCGATGCGATTTCGGAACGCTCTTCTTCGGCGTTGGCTTGACCATGAGCAAGGGCAAGTTCAGGAACATAGACGCGGCGCTTTCGCTCATTCGCGACTTGAACATGCGCACAAAGTTCGTGATAATGCCCATGAGAGGCCACTTCAACGTCGCTGGAGCAAACACCGTCTTCACGTGGCAAACCGGCTACCCATACGCCGTGGATTTCTCACTCGGTTATCCAAGGTACAATCCGGGCGAAACGTCAGTCATGGACGTTCTCCTGCGTAGAGAGTCTGATGCGGCACTTGTGGTTGCGGCTGACCCTGTTGCGAACTTCCCGAGAAGCGCCGTTGAACACTTGGTCAAGAATCCTCTAATCGTGATTGACCCACACATGAACGCCACTGCTCAGATGGCGGATGTTGTCCTTCCTTCAGCCTTCGTTGGGATAGAAGCGGAGGGAACAGTCTACCGCATGGACCATGTTCCGTTGCCGCTCAAGAAAGTTGTTAAGCCACCACGGGGGATTTTGTCTGACGAACAGATTCTAAGGAAAATCCTGAAGGAGGTTAAAAAGATAAGAAAGCTAGGGGCGGAGGCGGCATAGATGGAGCTTCTAGTCAAGAACGGTTTCGTCTACGACCCCGCCAACGGCGTTAACGGCGAAAAAATGGACATAGCAGTTAGAGATGGAAAAATCGTTGAGACAGTGAATGAACGCAGGGCAAAAAAAATCGATGCTTCAGGCATGGTTGTCATGCCCGGCGGCGTTGACATTCACTCTCACATTGCGGGTTCAAAGGTCAACAGCGGACGCCTTCTGAGGCCTGAGGATCACTTCAGGGATTTCGAGCCTAAGACACCCATAACGCGGTCTGGAGTTGGCTACTCGATTCCCTCCACTTTTACGACTGGTTATCGCTACGCGAGGATGGGCTACACGACGGTGATGGACCCGGCGATGGCCCCGTTGGAAGCCAAGCATACGCATGAAGAGTTTAACGATATTCCCATAATCGACAAGGCCAGTTACCCGCTGTTGGGCGATTGGTGGTTTGTGCTCGAGTACCTGAAACAAGGATGCATCGACGAATGCGCGAGACACGTGGCGTGGATGTTAACCACGACGAAGGGCTACGCTATAAAACTCGTCAACCCTGGAGGACTTGAAGCTTGGGGATTCGGCCACAACGTGAAGAACATAGACGATCAGGTCCCTCATTTCGGCATAACTCCCCGCGAGATCATCCGCGGACTGTGCAAGGTGAACACTTTTCTAAACTTGCCTCACACGATTCACGTTCACACGAACAACCTGGGAAAGCCCGGAAACTACGTCACCGCCATCGAAACGATGCGGTGTGTTGAAGACCTCGCAACTCAAGGCAAGCCCGTAATCCACATAACGCACTGCCAGTTCTGCGCGTTCAAGGGCGACGACTGGAGAACTTTCGAGTCGGGCGCGGAGGACATTGCGAAATACGTTAACGCCCACTCTCATGCGACCTTGGACATGGGCCAAGTTATATTCACTGACACCACGACGATGACGGCCGATGGCCCGTTCCAGTACACGCTCTACGAGCTGACTGGAAACAAGTGGATCAACCACGACGTCGAGACGGAAACGGGCAGCGGAATCGTGCCGTTCCATTATCACCGCAAAAGCTACGTTCACGCAACTCAATGGTCCACCGCCCTCGAACTGGCCTTGCTGATAAGCGACCCTTGGAAAATGTTCATGACGACAGACCATCCCAACGCTGGCCCGTTCATCGCCTACCCTAGAATAATCGCGTGGCTCATGAGCAGGAAAGCCCGAGAGGCAACGCTGAAAAGAATAAACCCACGTGCGAGAAGCCGAAGTCTGCTCAACTCGATAGACCGCGAAATGAGCTTTAATGAGATTGCGATAATGACGAGGGCTGGACAAGCAAAAGCTTTAGGCCTCAAACAGAAAGGGCACTTGGGAGTGGGCGCGGACGCGGACATTGCCGTGTACAACGTGAACCCGCAGACAACGGACCCATCGGCGAAGTACAGGACTGTTAGGAGAGCCTTCAAGAAAGCTGCTTACACAATCAAGGGCGGAAAGGTTGTTGTGAAGGATGGCGAAGTGGTGAAGAGCGTTGAGGGCGCCACGATTTGGGTTGACGTGCAGATGTCTGAGCCCGCGAAGGTTTCGGATGAGATGAAGAGAAGGTTCAAAGAATACTGGACGGTTGAGTACGAAAACTACCCTGTTGCGGACCGTTATCTGGAAATCTCGAACCCGATAAAGCTAGAGGCTAAGGTCTAGAATGATAACCCTTTATCCGCTGAAGGAGTTCAAGTTTCCAATAATAACAGAAAACATAACGCCGGACTTCTTTCAAGGCAAGACAATCGGGGAAATAGAAGAACAGAAAGCGTGGGAAGGCAACAAGCAGAGAAAACTTGGCGAGCTTTTCAAGGTTGAAGAAACAAGAACGGAAGCCGCGCCAGAAACGGTGGCGTTGACGATTAGAGGCGACGTCAGCAAGGTTCGAAGAATAGGGAGAGGCATGAAAAGCGGCGAAATTCTCATTTACGGAAACGTGGGTATGCATCTCGGCGAGGAAATGAAAGGCGGTAAGATAACCGTCCATGGAAACGCGGGCGGATGGGCTGGCTCAATGATGAAGGGCGGAACGATCGAGATCCACGGAAACGCTGGCGACTACTTGGGGGCGCCGTACCGTGGAAGCACGGAAGGCATGCGGGGAGGAAAAATAACGGTTTATGGAAACGTGGGGAACGAGGCAGGGACCCACATGAGGAAAAGCGTGATTAAAATCTACGGAAGTGCGGGCGAGTTCGCGGGCTTCCGCATGCATAATGGCACGATCTACATCCAGAATGATTCCGATGGAAGGGCGGGTGCGGGCATGACGAACGGCAAGATCGTCATCGGCGGCGCTGTCGAATCGGTTCTGCCTACATTCACGATAGACAGCGTTAAAGAGAAGGTGAAAATCGAAGAGGGCGAAACCGCTCAAGGTCCGTTTTACCTGTTTCTCGGTGATCTGGTGGAGAAAGGCAACGGCAAACTTTATGTCTCCAAACCGAGGAATCCACATCTAAGCCGTTTTGAAAGGCTTCTTTGAGGGCAAAAGCGAAGGAGAAAGTTTCCCGTGAAAAAACTGTTAAGCGTCAATAGGTTAGCGTGGAAGCTACTGGACAAGCTGAGCCAGAACCTCGATTTGTACGGCGTCGAAGTTGAAGAAACAAACTCGGGTGCGGTTATCGTTGACGCTGGAATGAAGGCGAAAGGCGGCTTTCTGGCGGGGAAAATTATCACCGAAATCTGCATGGGAGGGCTGGGAAAAGCCCAGATAACCCACGGTCAATACGGGCAACTGGAACTTCCTTCGATATTCGTTTACACTGACCACCCCGTGCTCGCTACGTTGGGCTCGCAGTTTGCAGGATGGCAGATAAAGGAAAGCGACTATTTTGCGATTGGTTCAGGACCCGGAAGAGCTTTGGCTCTGAAGCCCAAAGAGATTTACGAGAAAATCGGATACAAGGACGATTTTGACAGGACCATAATCGTCTTGGAGACGGAGAAGCATCCGCCAGAAGCCATAATCAACCGCCTAGCAACAGACTGCCACATTGCATTAGAGAATCTCGCTTTAATTCTAACTCCCACAACAAGCGTAGCTGGCGCGACACAAATCTCAGGCAGGATAGTTGAAACGGGCATTCACAAGCTCAGCACGCTCGGAATGAACGTTGGCACCATTCTGTACGCATGGGGCTTTGCTCCGATCGCTCCAGTTCATCAGAAGTTTGCGAAAGCCATGGCGCGAACGAACGACGCGATTCTGTATGGCGGAACAGCGTACTATGTTGTCGACTACGAAAACGAAGAGGAACTGGCGAAAATCGTGCAGAAAGCTCCCTCTAAAGCCTCTAAGAATTACGGCAAGCCCTTCATGGAAATCTTTAAAGAAGCAAGCTACGACTTCTACAAAATCGACTCAAACCTGTTCGCGCCTGCAGTACTGATAGTTAATAATGTTAGAACTGGCAACACGTTCAAGAGCGGAGAGATCAACTCCAAGATACTGCTAGAATCATTCGGCTTTTGCCAGTCGGATTGACTGCGCCAATTTTGGCGGCCCAAGGAATCTGAGGACGAATTCTTTGAAGCCTTTGTTTCCGGCGAGGGCGCCCATGAGTATGCTCATCACGGTTATTTCGACCCAAGCTTTGGGGATGACGATAGGAAGCATGTATGCCATTGCGTTTCCGTAGAAGTACAGGACGATGTACAGGAAATAGGCTATCGTGTAGATGCATTCGGGAATGTATGACAACAGCGTTATTGGAACCGTCAGCATTGAAGGTCTGGTGCTGTTGTTTACTCGTAGTTTTTTGTACAGAAAACCCGCCGTCAGACCCGTCAAGGCTTTCCCAAGTGGAACGCCTATGAGGGAGAGCAGTCCGAGTCCGCCGATGACGTAGCCAAAATAATAACCTGCATAGATGCCGCTTAAGAATCCAACGATGGCGCCCACGGCTGGTCCTCCGAAGATTGCTGCAACGAAGGTTGCTATGTGGGAGAGGTCCAGTGCTGCTCCGCCTTGGGCGCCTATTGAAGTTAATATGGGTGCGATGTTGAGGGAGATTGCTGACAGCAGGAGTCCTAGGCCGCTCATCATTGCGATGAAGGCGGTTCTTTTGGCGTCCATGCTTTTCATCCCACGACGTGGTTTTCTGGTTTGTTACCGTTATTACTTAAGAGTAGCTACCCAAAAAAGAGTTTTCATGATGGCGGAACCTTGAAAAATATATATGGCTCGCGTGTATTTTTTACTGGGAAAATCGTTGTCTGAAGTCACGAAGTTTTCTTCAAGGGACATCAAGCCTTGGCTCGAAAAAGAGACGGGCTCAATCTTTATCTCCGTTCACGAGAAGGCGCAGAAACTGCTCGAAGGAATGCGCAGCGTTCTTGAAGACGTCGCCGAGGTTTCGAAGATGCTACTGGACAACAGCGCGAAAGAAATCGAGAAAAGGAACATGAAAACCTACGGCAGAGCCAGGGCCTTGAACAAGTTGGCTCGCATTTTTCTCGACCGGTGGAAGCAACTTAAACCGCCAGAGAAGGTTTTCTACGATAGCCTTCGCGAGTTCACCCAAGCAACCCAGAGGGCTTTTGCTGTCACTGACGTGGACATAAGGAACTGGTTCCCAAGGGTTTCGCCTTTTTTCATTCTTGACAGAAGAAGGTTTCAGGCGATCTTTGAGAAGGCCAAACTAGTTCTGAGGGAACTCAACGATTTTGTGTCGAAAGAGTACGTGAAAACCAAAACATTGGAGGAAACCTTCCTGCTCATCGACAGGCTTCACGCTCTGGAAGGTCAACTCGCCAACCTGAGCGAACAGAAGGAGAAAGTCAGAAGTCAGAGCGGCATCGTCGAGAAAGAAATCGCCGAAACTAGGCAGAAGATGGCTGAACTGAAAAGCAAAGGCGGCATCAGCCAACTGGACCAGGTAAGCTTAGAAATCGACGCGCTGAACAGTGAGGTGAAACACGGTTTGCGGCACCTGCAAAAGCCTTTCGTGAAACTTCAGTCGCTGACACTCCACGGCGGCGGTAGCGGCATCACACCCGAAGAATCTAAGAAGCTCGACCAGTACTTGACCAGCCCTTTCGAAGCGTTCGCAACCGAAATATCCGGCTACCCCCTTCTGAGGCAGATTTTGCAGAAACTTGACCGCGCGTTGACGGAGGGAAAGCTGAAGCTGAAGCCCGACAAGACGAGGAAGGCAAAGCAGGCTGTGGACGACATTTTGCGCAGGAATTCGCTGGATGGTCTTTATCAGAAATGTGTAGTCGCGATGGCTCAGAGGAGTCAGCTCTCAACGTCTTCTGAGGTGGCTGAAACCCGCGGTGACCTAAGTAGGTTCCAGCAGCATCTTGAGAATCTGGAAAGAAGAGGCAAGGGCGTCGAGTCGGAAGGCAGCACCATCGAACAGGCTTACGGCGACACGGTTGAGAAGATTCGCAATCACAAAAGCCAGATTGAGAAGAACATTCTGAGTTTCATGGGGAAGAGGGTGCGTATCGAATAGTTTGAAGGCGTGGGCGTGAAGGCAGACCTTTCAAAAATAGTGAAAGAAGCCTTTGAAATCAACAGTGATGTTTTCGTTCAGTTGGCTGAAGATGCCACCAAATTGATTTGCAGTGAAAACGGCAAGATGAACAACTTCACCGTTCTAGGAAGACTCGTAGTAATGAATCCCCAGGGCGAAGCGCTGGTAGTTGGCGATCTGCATGGAGACCTCGAAAGCCTCATTGACATTCTCACCAGCAGCGATTTTGTGCGGAAAATGACTCAGAGCAAGGACACAGTTGCCATATTCCTCGGCGACTACGGCGACCGCGGCGCATACTCCGCAGAAGTCTACTACACGGTACTGAAACTGAAACTCCTTTTTCCGGAACAGGTCGTTTTGATGCGGGGAAACCACGAGGGTCCCGCAGACCTCATGGCTGACCCTCACGATTTGCCATACCAGTTTCAACTGAGGTTCGGCGAAAAATGGAAGGCGGCATATTCGGCAACCCGCGGGCTGTTCGGCTGCCTTTACAACGCCGTCCTGGTCAAAGAACGATTCTTGATGATTCATGGAGGCTTGCCAGTTGAAGCGCGAACCCTCGAAGACTTGGCTTTCGCCCACGTCAATCATCCAAAGGAAAAGATACTCGAAGAGATGCTGTGGAGTGACCCGAACGAAATGAGCGGGGAAACCTCGTCGTCTCCGAGGGGCGCAGGCAAACTCTTCGGAAAGAAAATAACAAACGAAGTGCTGAACAGGTTTGGCGTTAGAGCTCTTATACGAGGACACGAACCATGCGAAGACGGTTTCAAGATTGATCATGGCGGCAAGATTCTGACGCTTTTTTCGCGCCGCGGACCGCCTTACGTTAACACTCACGGCGCCTATCTACTCGTTAATCTGTCCGGAAAATTCGAGAATGCGAAACAACTGATTCCTTATGTCCGAAAGTTTTAGTTTTGCTTCAGCGCGTTTTCTTCCGTCCAACGTATAGAAGGTTGTTTCCCAAACCGACTAGGCAAGGGTCTGTGCATGTTCTCAGTAGAATTTCCAGCCATCGTCTCCACTTTTCTCTATCTGCGTAAAGCTTGTTCGTTGCTTCCTGCATGTGGGTGGACAATCCTTGACACGTTGCAAGCGCAAGAGTTTGGGCTCCCTTGGACTCGAGCAATTCTTTCAGTTCGTTCGGGTGGAAGAAGTACGCGTCAGTTTCGCTGGCGCTTCGCTTTGCTTCCTGCAGGGTTCGATAATGAGCTCTGTGCACGCCCTCTTTGAGCATCTCCTCATGAGACGGATCTGTTAAGTCTTCAGGATGCCACCCTAAAACGACTCTGTACATTCCGTACACGTTGAAGACTGAAACGAACAGCGGTGCACTCTTCTTGGCAATTCGCACGAGTTCCGTTGCTGCATGCTCCCTTTCGGATTTCTCGACAAGATGAGAAAGCGGTCCCAGACAAAGCACAGCGTCAAAAGATTCATCATTAAACCTGGATAAGTCAGTGACGGAACCTTCAACAATTTGTTTAACCCTGTCTCCAACGCGGGCCTTTCTTACCTCCCTTCTTGCAATTGCAAGGCACTCTGGCGACAAATCCAGAAGAACAACGTCATAGCCTCTCTTAGCTAATTCAATAGTATATCTTCCGGGCCTGCCTCCAACATCCAGAATCGTCCCGGTCTTGGGAAGGTACGTTTTCAGAAAGTGCATGGTTACGATGTATTCAAGTTCGTGATACGGGTCTTGAAAGAGCCTTTCCCACTCGTAATCCGCCCGCGCATTATACCAGTTCTTAACCGTTCTACTCACTGTTCATCCACCTTCTGTTTGGTTGACGCCTCTTTCTCGACAAGAAAAACCATCTCGGACTTGAATTCGATTCGTTGGATACTCCACTCTTTCTTCTCCGTCAGCTTCTTGAACCTAGCCTCGTAATACTTTCGCATATCTTTCTCTCTTCCGCCAAGCGTTCTGACTGGGAAAGATACTGCCAGAAAGCTAGAATTGATGGATTCGAGGACACGCAAGGCTGCTGACTTGTCAACCTGTTCGAGGCACGGTATCGCGTTCAGAACAAACGCCAAATCAGCTCTGGAGTCTGGCACGTGCTGCACAACATCGCAGACCTCGGCATAACCTCCCACACCAGTCATGACTAAGAACTTGCCCAGAAATTCCATCATGTCCCTGTAAACATCACAAGCACAGTATTTCACCTTCCCAGAAAAAGGCATCCAAGGAATCGCGACTGGATGAAACCCGCAGGCAACATCAATCACCGAATGAACGGGAGGTATCAACGAGTAAATCTTCGTGTAAAATTCGTCCAGAATCTCCAAGCGCTCTCTGGTCGAGTAGTGATAGCTCATGATTTCAGCGCAAATCTTGCGGAACGACTCGTCATTTCCGGCTCTCTTTGCTGCTTCCAGTCTTTTTAGCCAAGCGTTGTATTCGGGTTTCTTCAGGAAGTAGGCTCCGCCTATCTGGTGCAGCTTGTTCTTCGTGGCTTTGACGGCTGTTTTCAAGTTCCGACGTTTAGAAAGCTCTCGTCCACCAATGTTTCTGATCAAGTCTTCGGAGACGTTACTGTACTTAGGGCTTTTCAGCACGGTTTGAAGCAGTTTTTTCAACTGTTCCTCACTCATTGGAATGACCTGAATGCCGCCGGTAACCTGGAAATATGGAAGACTACGGATTTAAACAGATATCCGCTTGCAGTTGTTCCTTTTCTCCCGTGCACAGAAACTTTAAGAACACAATGCAGTAGCATGTCTCATAGTCAAGATGAACGGAAGGTTCGTTCTTGAAAATCGGAATCGTCACGCGAAACAAGGACTCTTGGGGTTCAGCACAGCTTAGGGCAGCATTGTCGAAACGCAACATTTCCCACGTGTGTTTCACCTTTCCAAGACTAGCTGCTCGCGTCGGATACAGGCCTACCTTAAGCATTGCCAACGTTAACGTTCTCGAAGATTTACAAGCCTTGATAATTCGTCCAATTGGACGCGGTTCGTTGGAAGAGATAGTCTTCCGCATGGACATGCTCTACAAGCTCCAGCGCACGGGGTTCTACGTGATAAACCCGCCGGAAGCCATCGAACACTGCGTCGACAAATACGACATACTAGCGATTCTAGAAGAAAACGGGGTTCCCGTACCGCGCACCGCCGTGAGCGAAAACGTTGAAGAAGCCATAGAGGCATTTGGCGAGCTGGGTGGAGACGTTATTGTTAAACCGCTTTTCGGGTCTAGGGGCATAGGCTCAACCCGCGTCACGGACTCCGAAATTGCCTTCACAGTCTTCAGAAGCATAACGTTTTACCATGGTGTCATCTACCTCCAAGAATTCGTGCAGCACGGTTCATCAGACATTCGCGCCTTCATCGTCGGCGACCGCGTAGTCGCCAGCATGAGACGAGTCGCAAGTAGCTGGAAGACGAATTATAGCCAAGGAGCCCGCCCAGAAGCTCTAACGCTCGATGGGACAATGGAGGAGTTGGCGGTCAAATCTGCAAGAGCCATCGAATGCAAGGTCGCCGGAGTCGACATACTAGAAGGACCCAGCGGCCCGTTAGTCCTTGAGGTTAACAGTCAGCCTGGGTGGATGGGGCTGCAATCGGTTACGAGAGTCAACATTGCCGAAGAGATTGTGAACTTTATCATCGGGGAACTGAAAAAGTAGAGAGGGGGGGTATCAGGTATACGCAAGTTTCGCATCGTTAAAATCAACGTTTCAACCAAAGAAACGGAGAAAAAAACTGACCTAGTAGCGGAAGAAAAGCCCCTCCACATATTCCTGAACAGAACCTTCTACGCAACAATCTTCTGCACTCCGTCAAACCTGAAGGAATTAGCCGTTGGACACGTGCTTTCGGAAGGTCTGGTGAAGTCTGTTGACGAAATTGAGAAAATAAGCCTGAAGGAAGAAGCCTGCCAGATCAAACTGAAATCGAAAGTGAACCTGAACAGGAGGTTCAAACTCTTGAAGCCCTTTTCCCGAGTAATTCTCTCGGCCTGCGGGGGCTCCTCGCCTTACCAGTTCACTGGGAGACTCCCCAAGGTAAAATCAGACATGAGAGTAAGCGCGGAAACAATCTCCAACTGCGTGAACAACTTGAACTTCGTGGCTCAAACGTTCAGAAAGACCGGTGGAGTGCATGCTGCGGTCATACACAAAAGCGACGGAAAACTCGTAGCTTTTGCAGAGGACATTGGACGTCACAACGCCGTGGATAAAGTTGTCGGCTACGGAGCTCTGAATAAGATTGACTTAGGCACGTGTTTTCTAGTTTTGAGTGGGCGGTTAACGGGCGACATCGTTGTCAAAGCAGCGAGAGCCGGGTTGCCCATAGTGGCTTCCTTGGCAGCAGCGGTGGATTCAGGTATTAGAATCGCCAAGGATACAGGCTTAACTTTGATAGGGTTCGTCCGCGGAAAACGCATGAACGTCTACAGTTTCCCTGAGAGAATTCTCGTATAGGGGTCGTCAGCCACTACTGGAAACGCCGTCTCTTTTCCTTCTTTCACGAAGATACGCTTCTTCTTGGTGAAAACACCCAGGATTCTTCCTTCAATCCCATACTTGATGAAAGCTTGCATGATCTTTTCTTTCGCCTCTGGGCTCAGAGCAGCTAGGATCGTGCCCGTGGAAGACATTGACAAAACCTGTTCATGTGACAGTTGAAAGCATTCCGCGAGCTTGAAGACTTCCTTAGCAATGGGAATCTGTTCCGACTCTATTTTGAAGCCGACGTTCGAGGCTTCAGCCATTTCGTTTAGGGCGGCTGTTAAGCCTCCTTCCGTGGCGTCGTGCATGGCGTGGACTCCGCCGATCTCAGCTAACAGCATTGCCTCTCTCACGCAGCTCTGCAATCCAACCAGCTCGGGCATCTCTGCCGTTCGCGCTTCTCCGAAGAGCCTCTCAGCCAATGTCTTGTGCGTCAAAGAGAAGTTGACAACCGTCTCTAACCCTACGGATTTCACGCAGAGAAGATAATCGCCGGGCTTGGCGCCGCTTGGCGTGATGAGTTTTTCCTTCTCGACCGTTCCATATGCGGTGCACGTTCCGAGGAGAGTCGGCAGTCCCTCGTAGGTGCCCGTGTGCCCCGTGACAATCGCCACTTTGAGTTCGTCGGCGGCTTTGCAGGCTTGATTCATTGTTTTGATGAAGGTTTCGGGCTTTGTTAAGGGCGAGCCCAATAGGTTTATTGTGCAGAATTCTGGTTTCGCCCCAAACAGTGCCACATCGGAAGCTGCGTAGTGTATCAGGAACCATCCGAACCATTCTTCGGGGACGCCGATGCATGGGTCAGTCGAGACGACCACGTATTTGTCGCCTATCAGGTGTACGCCTGAGTCGAATCCAGGCATGGGTGGAACGACGACTCTTGTGTCTTTCTTTATGCAGCTTAGGAGTTTCTTCAAGTTCTCTGTTGAGAGTTTCCCCATTTTCCGCAAACTCGCTATTTTCTGACCGGTTCGATTCCCTTGCCAGTTATAGGCCGAAATTCAGCAAGTTCCTCTTTGAAAGCACGTATATTACGGCTGCACTGATTAAGAATTCCGGAAGTAGGTAACTGCCGTTGTACGCAATGGAGTAAGGTATTGGGTCTAGGTGCCAATCAGCCGCGTACTGAGAGAAGAAAAAGACACCCGAGATAAAATGTGAGATGAACCGTCCGAGCAAGCCAACTCCGACACCGAAGACGGGATGTTTTTTGAAGAAGCCAGCAAGTCCAAGTGCCCCGAAGGCTAAGGGATAGTCCAATAGGACCTGTGCCGGATAGTATATGTAACCCTCAATCATCATCATCACAAGACCTAGTACGACACCGGCATAAGTTCCAACAGTCGGGCCTCTCCGCAGTGCCAGCCAGAGGATGGGTACCATGCCAAAGAGGGTTACTGAGCCACCGTATGGAAGTTGGTACAGTTTTATGTTGTTCAATGCTGCTGAAAGTGCTATGAACAGAATAGTTTCCGCGAATATTTTCGTGTGAGTTTCGGTATTACTTTTCTTCATGTTTTTCCCTCCGCCAGTATTACCTGGTTCAGGTTCCAAGGGTCGACGACGGTTTCAGTCGTCCTCTCAGCCGGGTCACGTTCCCAGCTCCCCCAAACCTTGGTGAGGGTAATTGTTATTTATCTGTATATTTATCTTTCCTAAAGCTGAAGCTTGTTTGGATGCAGTAGAAATGAAGCCTTTGCCTAAACAGTTGGATCTAATCGGGATTGAGAAGAAGTGGCAGAAAACATGGGAAGACATGGGCATTTATCGGTTCGACTGGAACGACAAGAAACGCCCGGTATTCAGCGTTGACACTCCGCCTCCGTATCCTTCCGGCGAGTTTCACATGGGCAACGTTCTCAACTGGACCTACTTCGACATCGTGGCCCGCTACAAGCGCATGAGAGGTTACAACGTTTATTTTCCGCAGGGGTGGGACTGCCACGGTTTGGGCATCGAGGTGCAGGTGGAGAAGGAGAACAACATCAGGAAGCGGGAGGTTCCGCCTGACAGGTTTCGCAGGTTGTGCGAGCAGCTGGTTGAGAAATACATTGCGATGATGAAGGAGGGTGTCGTGCGCCTCGGCTGCAGTGTCGACTGGTCTACGGAGTATCGCACGATGAACCCTGACTACTGGAGACGAACACAGAAGAGTTTCATAATCCTCTACAAAAAGGGCTTTATTTATCAAGGCACGCATCCCGTGAACTGGTGTCCCCACTGCGAAACAGCAATTGCTGACGCAGAAGTGGACTACGGAGAACGGGAAGGCAACCTATACTACATCAAGTTTCCGTTAGAAGACAGCAAAGAACGCTTGCTGATAGCTACGACTCGTCCAGAGTACATACCAGCATGTGTAGCAGTGGCGATAAACCCCTCGGACGAACGTTTCAACAAGTACATCGGCAAGAAGATAATCGTTCCCGTCGTGAACCGCACGGTTGATATCATCCCAGACGAGAACGTTGACCCCGCGTTCGGCACGGGCGTCGTCATGATCTGCACTTACGGCGACAAGGAAGACGTGAAGACCGTCATCAGGCACAAGCTTCCAGTAATCATGCTCTTGACCGAGAACGGAAACATCAACGAGAACGGAGGCAAATACGCAGGCTTAACTGTGACAGAGGCTAAGAAAGCCATAGTCAAAGACCTCGACGCTGCTGGCTTGCTGGAGAAGACTGAGAGGATTCGGCAAGAGATAGGCGTGTGTGAAAGGTGCAAATCGTCGGTTGAAATTCTTGAGCGCAAACAGTGGTTCATGAAGACGCGAATGCTGACGGATAAGGTTGAAACTGCCGCGAAAGAAGTGGTGTGGTACCCTGATTACATGAAAATCCGCCTGATAGACTGGGCTCGTTCGCTCGACTGGGACTGGGTCATAAGCCGCCAGCGCGTGTTCGGAACGCCCATACCGATATGGTACTGCAAAAACTGCGGCGAAGTGGTGTTGGCCGAGGAAGATTGGGTTCCGATAGACCCGAAGCTCGAAAACCCGAGAATAGCTAAATGCCCGAAGTGTGGCGGTCGCGAGTTTATTCCTGAACGGGATGTTTTCGACACGTGGATGGATTCCTCCATATCATGCGTCGTGCACGCTGGCTGGCCAGACAGGGAAGACTGGAGGAGGCTGTTTCCGGCGGATTTGCACCCGTCGGGCATCGACATCATCAGGACTTGGGCGTACTACTTGATGGTTAGGCACTTGGCTTTGTTCGATGAGAAGCCCTACAAGAGCTGCTTGATCAACGGCATGGTCTTGGGTTCAGACGGGCGAAAAATGAGCAAATCGCTAAAGAACTACGTTGCGGCGCCTGATGTGCTGGACAAGTATGGCACGGACGCGAGCAGGCAGTGGGCTGCAGGTGGCGGAACGACAGGTTCGGATATTCCGTTTCGTATGCCTGATGTCGAGTATGGAAAACGCTTTTTGACGAAGCTGTGGAATGCCGCCAAGTTTGTGAGTGGTCAGCTGGAAGACTACCAAATCGGCGAGAAACGCGAGTTGCAGCTTCTGGACAGGTGGCTGTTGAGCAAGGCTGAGCGGCTGACTCAAAAGGTGACAGGCGCCTATGAAAAATGTCAGTTTAACATAGCTCTGGAAGAAATCCGTAATTTCACGTGGCACGTGTTCTGCGACGAGTACTTCGAGGCTGTGAAGGATAGGCTGTACAAGCCGGAACTATACGGAAAGGAGAAGAGGACAGCTGTTCAGTATACGCTTCACACCGTTATGTATCGCATAATCCAGTTGTTGGCTCCCATATCGCCGCATATCACCGAAGAAATCTACGACGCAATCTACAAAGAAACCATAGGACAAAAAAGCCTTCAATTGGCTCCGTGGCCCGAGATCAACGAGAAACAAATCGACGAGAATTCGGAAAAGAGAGGCGATTTGGTGATGGCTGTAATAACGGAGATCAGGCGCGAAAAGGCTGAGAAAAGGAAACCTCTGAATGCCCAAATTGGCAACGTGAAGATTTACGCCGGAAACGCTGAACTCGCTGCAATACTCGCCGAGAACAAGCAGGACATCGTTGGAACATGCAAAATCTCACGGATCGAGATCCTGCCAGAGAAAGGAGAAGGCAGAAGAATCTCAGAAAATGCAGAAACAAACTTCGTTAGTGAATATTGACGCTTACGGTTTCAGTCCTGTTCCTACGTCAATCCAGAGTTTTTCGCCGATTTTCCTGTAGCCGATGCTCTCGTACACTCTTATGGCTGGGTGGTTGTCTGACCTTACGAATAACGCTGCCGAATAAGCATTTTTCAACGCTTCTTCAGTGACCGCTGACGTTGCCAACGTAGCGTACCCCTTGTTTCTGTGAAAGGGGTGCGTGTAGACTCCGCCAATCATCCATACCTGCGGAAGCTGAATGAACGAGCCCGCGTAGGACACTAGCTCGCCGTTCATGAAGACTCCGTAGGTTGGCATCTTGTTGATTAAACTCATGCATTTCTCCGTCGATGTTGCTGGACGGTTCTCGCGGGTCGAGAGCAGAATCGCGAGACTAGCGGCATCGTTTACGGTGAGTAACCTGCGGACGTATTCTGACGTGAGAGACTGTGCCTCGCCTCTTTTCACCAGCATCCAGTCCTCTACGTAGTGTTTCGCGTCGGGGAATTTTCTCTTTATGATTGGCAGAAGGTTCGGTGGAGTGTGCATGATGAAGTGTTTTTCTAGCGCGTATCCAAGGAGTTTTTCTGCCAAATCCTCTTCGCATTCTAGGATTAAGCTTGGAGACTCTAGGGCGCTGTAGATAAGAATGTAACCCTTTAATTCATCGCCTTCGAAGGCTGCGTGCACCGTTGTATTTTCAGGTTCATGCTGAACGTCGTAGAAAGCGAAAACGTGCCGGAGGAAATCTGGCTTGATTGCATCAATCAGCTTTTGCTTGTTGTCTGCGTCAATCTTCAGAACCTGAAGCACGGGTTTCTCCTCAATCTGTCCTGAGCAATTGAATAGACCTGTATCATGTCGTCTTCTTTAGCCATTCCTTGATTTCCGTCAGCAGCTTGTCGATTTCCTGTTCAGTGTTGTAGAAGTGCGGCGATATCCTCAGCCCGCGAGACCTTGCAGACGTGACTATTCCCTTCTGCGTCAGCGCCTCGCAGAGTTCTTTCGGCTTGTCAACTTCTGCCAAAACGATTCCAGAGCGGCACTGCTTTTCCCGCGGTGTCTTTACATTGACGCCCAAGTTCATGAGACCTTCCATAAGGTAATCCGTCAACTTCAGTATTCTCTGCTCAACGTTGGCGATTCCAGCATTCAATAACAGTTTCAGTGCTTCTGTGGCGCCCATTAAGCTCAGATAGCTGGGTGAGCCGACTTCGAAGCGACTGGCGGTTTCTGAAAGCTGGAGCTTCCAGATTTCCCAGAAATCTACAGTGTTGAATATTTCCTGTTTCACGCTTGCCCAGCCTGCGAAGGGCGGTTCGAGCTTCTGGATGAGTTCGTCCCTGACGTAGAGGTAGCCAGCACCGACTGGGCTCAGTAGCCATTTGTAGCCAGCTGTTGCCAAGAAGTCCACATCGTCTTTTTTAACGTCTATTTGCATCGCGCCAGCTGACTGAATCGCATCAACAACAAGGTAGGCGCCGTGCTCGTGGGCAATCTCGCTCAAAGCCTTTAGATCGTTGCGGAAGCCGTTGGCGTATTCAACGTGGCTCACAGAAACAGCTGCAGTGTTGTCGTCAACTGCCTTCTCGAAATCTTCAAGCAAGATTTTCCCGTCAACGTTCTTCACGTAATGAACCTTCACGCCCAGGCTTTCGCGGAGCCACGGGTACACAACGGATGGATATTCCAAATCCGTCGTGACGACTTTTGAGCCGCTCTGAGGACGAATCGCGTTTGCCGCCATGTTCATTCCCATCGAAGTGTTTTCGACGAGTGCTATTTCCTGCGGTTTCGCCCCCACGAGCTTTGCGAAGAAGGGTTTTCCGCCGTCGTTCCATTCCATCGAAGTCGTCCCGAAGTTCGAGAAATCGTCTAGGCATTTGCGAACAGCATCCGCAACGGGTTTCGGAGGCGGAGACATCGCGGCGTGATTCAAGAATACTTTGTTCTTGGTTATTGGGAATTGGTCACGAACTTGTGTTATGTTTTCCATGAATAGTCCCTTCCGCTGTCTAGTTAGCAACCTAAATTAATAGCATTACCTATAAGGAAATCCGAGTTGGTCACATGTACGAAGAGGAAATTCTTGTTGTCACGACGCCACAGCTGCCTGGGTATGAGATAGTGAAGGTTCTGGGCGTCGTACACGGGTTGACGGTCAGAACCAGAGGTGTCGGCGGCAAGGTCTTTGCGGGCGTTGAAGGAATCTTCGGAGGCGAAGTCACGTCTTACACTTCGGAGTGTGAGAAGGCTCGGAGGGAGTCTTTGGATAGGCTCATCGAGAAGGCGAGAGAACTGGGTGCAAACGCCGTCATAGCGACCGATTTTGAGACGAGCGATGTGCTTCAAGGCTCAGCTACCGTCTTCTCAGCCTACGGAACTGCAGTCATCGCTAAACCACTAGAGAAAAGCCGATAGCATCTTCTGCATCACACAAGTCCATTTGAGAGCAATAGCCTGAGTTTTCCAGCAAAGATGAAGCATATAAGCCAAATTGCCCAGACTACTTCTGAAGGCAAAATGATTCCGGGAAAAGACAGTCTTGGCATCTTTCAGCCGATAGTGGGTTCATGGTACGAGTCGCTAGAGCATCCTGAGGAATCTCAGAAAGAAGTCCTCTTCGACCTTATGGCTGAATACGCAAAAACCGACTACGGCACAAGCCACAAAGCCAGCGAAACCACGAGCATTGCGAGTTTTAGAGCCAATTTTCCAATCGTAAGCTATGGTGGACTCAACTCGTTCTTGGCAGAGGTTCAAAAAGGCAATTATAAGTCGATTCTTCCTGAACCGCTCGTTTGCTGGGTCATGACCAGAGGCTCGACGGGCAAAGCCAAAGTCCTACCTGCCACAAAGACGCATCTTGAACAAATCTTTACTTGCGGAGCAAGAGGCTTAGTGAACTACGTTGTGAGAAAAAAAGACTTTGACATTCTAGTCGGGAATATTCTTAACCTCAATTTTCCATCCAGCGTTCACACCATGACCGTAGATGGGCGAACGATGACCTATGGCTACAGTTCCGGAACGTACGCGAGGCTCAACCCGATGTTCGAAAGGGTCAGCCTTCTGCCAAGACAGGAGGACATAGACGAGCTGGGTTCAGGCGTCACCAAGCAGGACTGGGAGAGAAGGTTCGAACTCGCGTACCAGCAGGCACAGAGCGCCGATGTGACCGCTGCGATGGGAGTGACGCCGGTCATCTTGTCTTTCGCCAGATACGTAGCGAGGAAACATGGAAAGAAACTCAAGGACATGTGGAACTTGCACGCTCTGTTCTGTACGAGCGTGAGAAAAATACAGTTCAAGTATGCACCCGTTCTGAGAAAATACTTCGGGAACGTTCCGATTGTAGAGATTTACAGCGCGACCGAAGGAGTTTTCGCGCAGCAGCTTGACGACCTGCCCTATATCGCGCCGAATTACGACAAGTACTTCTTCGAAGTTCAAACAGGGCATGGAACAAAAATGCTGCATGAACTCGAACGCGGCGAATGGGGTAAGCTCATCGTTAGTTCATGCATGTTTCCAAGATACGATATTGGCGATTTGATAGAATCAGCTGGGAAGAACTATTTCCGTGTCGTCGGAAGGCAAGGCGTTATGACGCTTCTGGAGCATAGGCTGTATAGGCTTTTTTTGGGGTGGCTGCTCTAGGTTCCGGGGTGTCTGCGCGAGGCCACGACGAAGGCGTAGATGGCTCCGAGTATGACGACCGCTCCGACGATGACTAACGATATTGCCCAAGCGAATTCTCTTCGGATGAGCCCGCTTAGATTAAGGAACGATATGAAGCCCACTATGATCAGCAATATTCCTCCGATGATGAGACCAGTAAGCCAGAACCCGCTCTTCTCTGGTTTTTCCTTCTTCTCACCCTTTTCTTCCTTCTCATGTTTCTCGGCTTTCTCACCCCTAGCTGGCGCAGGAGCAGGCTTTGTCTCAGCTGGTGGAGCAGCTTGTAAGGGGGCGCCACATTTGGGGCAGAACGTCATATCCTCGATGACTTTTGAGCCACATTTCGGACAGTACGGCATACATTCACCTTCATTCTTTCATATTCTGTTTATGAACTGCAAGTATTTAAAACGTGCACACGTTCTCACGCAATTCAACGTTAAAGCGCATGTTCTGGAATTTCTCATGGGGTACGTTGCTAATCTGCGAAAAGCGGAACGTTACCTAAACATCGGCGACTGACCCCGTGAGAGAACTGTACGGTAGAGGCTTCTACACTGCGTGAAGGGCGTTTCTCAATGCCCTTCTTATGTCTTCGATGGTTTCTTCATGTTCAATCAGTGCTCGTTGAGTTTCACGTTCAGCCTCGGCAGTTGCACTAGCTTGCCTGTTGTAGTTTTCTACATGCTTGTTCGTGGCGGATATGACTTGTTTAACCCAGCTTACTTTCTCTGCCATTTCGTCAGGGGTGGTTACGAGCCTTAGAATATCGCCCACCACGAACATCTTTCGGTCCCAAAGGTGTCTGCTCGTTTTCCATTCGTTTTCGAAAATGTCCTGCCAAACATGGTCGGGCTGCGAATCCAGAGGAAAATCTATGACATACGCCTCGGGGAAATAATGGTCTTTCCTGATTGTGATGCTGTCGGCGTTGATGGATTGCGTAAGGTTCACTTTTTTTACATGAACCAACACATTTCCCCTACGTGTAATACTACTGATAGCTCATTTCACTTAAATTTTACCACCAAAATCGACCCTAAACTTTTTTTGGGTTCAAAAAACCGGCTGTCGAGCAAAATGCCAAAAATGACAGGCTCTCAGGCTGAAACGAGAGGAACCCTCTGCTAGAAATCAAATTCCAACGTCAAACCCGAGCCAAATCTCTGTCAAGAGCCTTTTATTTGGGCAGACAGCGGCGTCTGAGACGGTTTCTTCTTCAAGGTTGAAATCTCGTTAGCAAGTTTTATATATGTAGAGATAAGACGCTAATGAGAAAAGAGGGAATCGATTGAAGATAAACTATATCGGCATCGTAGCAGGAATCTTAGCCTTCGTCAGCATCGCATTACCCTGGTGGACAATGTCAGTTACTGTTGACAGTACCTCAGAAAGCTGGTCAGTGTACCTTTACCAACAGACCGTCTCTACTGGGACAGCGCCGAATCTGAACATGTGGTACGCTTGGGCAGCTCTGGGCATCATCGTGATAAGCGGCATACTTTTGATAGTGGGTAGCGTCACTTCGATGGGAAAGAAACTGCTAGTGGGTGGCGGAGTTCTCGCACTGATCTCAATAATAATCTTCGCCGTGGGTTTGCAGATGGACCTCTCTGATCTCTTTAGCGGGACCGTCGGTCTGTTTTCCGCGCCGTCACCGGCCTCTGCATATCTGACCTTTGGCTTCTGGCTGGCATTAGTTGCAATGATTCTTGCCTTCGTCGCATACGTGAGACATCCAAAGGAAGCTGCTCCGCCGCCAGCGCCTGCTTAGAACAAAACTTCCCCTTTTTCTCATTTCTGTTCATTTTTCAACAAGAACGGAGTCAGCCATGCAACTTTCTAGGAAATGTTGTTGTGTCGATGCAGTAGTTCATGCTTATAAGACAAGATTCCGAAAGTAGGCTTGCGAGTGCACTCGAGAATGTGCATGACGGAATTTATCGACGCAGGAGGATTAAGGCGACAGTGAGTGTCGAGCAGAACGCGAAGGGCAAAGTCAAAGTCGGAGACAAAGCTCCAGAATTCACGCTTCCAGACCAGACAGGGACAATGGCGAACCTGAAAGATTTTGTCGGCAGCAAAATCATCGTGCTATATTTCTACCCCAAAGATTTCTCCAGAGGATGCACCGCCGAAGCGTGCGCTTTCAGAGACAGCTACGATGTGTTCGTGGAGGCATGCGCGCAAGTGATAGGTGTAAGCTCGCAGTCCGTGGAATCTCATGGCAAATTTGCGATGGTGAACAAGCTGCCATTCATTCTGTTGAGCGACGAGGATGGCAAGATTAGGGAACTCTACGGAGCATCATCGACTCTCGGGCTTTTGCCGGGAAGAGTGACGTATGTTATTGACAGAAAGGGAATTGTCAGACACATATTCTCATCACAATTAAACACGACCAAGCACGTAGAGGAAGCCCTCAGAATCGTGAAGGAAATCAGTAAAGAGTAGGGTTTGAGTCAACTGTTCGGGTTTCAGGGCTACTTTTCGAACGACGTTGGCATCCACGGAACCACGCGAATCGATGGTTCTTGAAGGTTGTTGAGAATTGCCGCATTCAGCAGCAGGGGCGTAAGCGACTCGATCAGCTTCGAGTTTTCCAAGGGACCCACGTTGAGCGGTCTCAGGTTGGGTATGTCTCGGATCAGTTTAGAAACTAGTGCAATCGCTTGTTCGTGGTTGCTGGCGACGAGGATGTCTATGTTCATGACGGAGTCGATGTTGTTCAGGTATGTTGCTGGCACCGTTTGAAACGCTGAGACGACAGGGGTGGGTTCAATCAGGTCTTGGATGATTTCGGCGGCTGACTTTCCTTGGTATCGGTCTGTACCTTCTCCTTGCAGTGCCGTGTAGTGGAAGAGTCCCTTTCTTTTCTTCATGGAAACGACCGTTGATATGACAGTCTGGTCTGGCTGGAAATACGGCCTGAGTTCTGTTAAAGTCTGAATGATAGCGTCAGAGGGAAGCGTAACCGCCACGGCTTCGGATTTCTCGACTACTTCTCTGTTGAGCGCGCCCGTGATGCTGCCTTGAATCTCTGCTTGGTAGAAGCCTCTGGCGATGTTTTCCTGTTCCTTGGCGATGCGACATGCCTTGTCCAAGGATCTCGACCCGACTAGGATGTCGTGTTTCAGCGCCCAGCGAACAGTTAGTCCTCTGCCCATGTTTCCCGTGCCGCCCAGTATGCCTATCCTCAAAAGCGTTCACCCATGCTGACTGTTACAAGAGTTGATTCCTAAGTGAGATTAATGTTTTCCGCACATTAACTGGCGCGCATCATTGCGATGCCGAAGTTGACGACTATCCTCTGCAAAAATAGCTCTTCCACAAATAGCTAGCTGGTTAGCTCGTTTGACAGTTCCGTGAGGAACTGGTTGATTCGCTGCCTTGTTCGCCCGAAATCAACTGTTGCGGTAATTGTTGTGACTGGGGTTTCTGCCGCGACTGAAACTCTCGTAGTTTTCTCGTTTACAGACACTGCGTCGATCAGAAGCACAGAACTCCACGACATGAAACCTGATTTCGTCTTTGCCTTAACGTGATGCGCCGAGTCATCGGTTTGTTCTATGTTCCATTCTAAGCTGGTAAGCACCTTTTGAATAGCCGTCCACACCCTGTTCAATGCATAGTCCATTTCCACCGTTTCTTTTTCTTTCCGTAAATAAGCCATCCTCTTCACTGCAACCTATCGGAAGACCATGTGCACTTAAAAACCTCGTCCTCCCGCCTCGGCTATTTGTGAAGCGGGTTTGAACGAGATGAGTGCAAGCGTGCGGTATCTATAAAAGGCAAGGTTTTCTAAAGTAGTGTAAAGCTTGGGAAATCATGACCGAAGAATCTGGCGATAAGGAATCAGCTTCGTTGGAGAAGCTGTTGATTGACAACCCGTCTGACTTTCAGTTCCATGCCGCATATCTCACTTACTCTAGCACCTTTGACAAAGTAGCGAGCCCAGAAGCGAAAAAGCAGCTGAACCAGAACATCAAGGCTCTTCAAGAGAATCAGATAGATTACCAGACGTTTTACAGGAACATCAGTCCATACCGAACAGAAGAAGGCTCTCAACGCAACTACGGTCGAACTCTCGTAAGAACACAGAGAAAACGGGACTGGCGCAGAAAAACACAAAGACATGAAAGAATCGAAAGGCACAAAAAATAGATTGCACGCTATATAACGCAGAAATTAATTCTTAATCAGAGTGCGAGGATGCAATTTGAACCTTATTGCTAAGGCTGGCAGGAGTGCATGCTAGTTTTTGTCTGGAAGTGGAACGAGCCAAGATTTCTTGCCGCATTTTGAGCATTTCAGGTAGTAAGCTGTGGTTCCTGTGGGAGGATTTTTGCCGCTAAACCTCCGGGTGAATAACAATCTCGCATAGGAAACGTTGAAGCAATGTTTGCACTCGGAACATTGAAACTTCATATTTCCCTCACACATGCTGTCGGTGCTGAAATGGTGCGGGGGGTGGGATTTGAACCCACGAACCCCTGCGGGATAGGCTCCTGAAGCCTACGCCTTTGGCCATGCTTGGCGACCCCCGCTCGCACATGGAGTAATGTGAGAAAAGGTTTAAGAGTTACTGTCCGCTCATGCATAGAAACGGTGTATCCTAATGCCGACTCACGGTTCACTCTCAAAAGCTGGAAAAGTCAGGTCTCAAACGCCGAAAATCCATCCTACCGAAAAGAAGGGAGCCAGCCCAAGATTCCGAAACAGGCGCAACTACGAGAAAAGACTTATTCTCCAGCGAAAGCCCGGACAGAACTGGGTTTAAACCTTTTATTTTCCAACACGGTAACTTCTAAAACATGATAGACGCCACACTCGCGATCTTGAACGCTAACGTCATAACCCTAAACCCAAAGCAGCCCAGAGCAGAAGCCATAGGCGTTCAAAACAGCAAAATAGTCGCCGTAGGCTCCAACCGAAATATCCGCAAACAGGTAACCGAAAAGACAAAAGTGATAGACGCAAAAAACAAGACGGTCATCCCGGGACTCGTCGACTGCCACGTGCATATGAGCAGTTTCGGGCAGTCTCTGCAAACGTTGGACCTGCGAAACGTTGAGTCGATAAAAGAGTTGCAGAAGAAGCTTCAGCAATACGTCCGAAACAATCCTGAAAGAAGTTGGGTTCTCGGTGGCAGATGGGACCAAGAAAGGTTCGCCGAAAAGCGTTATCCAACCCGCTGGGACCTAGACGCCATAGTTGCCGACAAGCCAGTGTTTCTTATGCGTGTCTGCGGGCATATAGCCGTCGCCAACAGCAAGGCTCTGGAACTAGCAAACATAACGAAGGAAACAGTCGTGGACGGCGGAAAAGTTGACCTAGACCAAACCAAGTGTGAACCTAACGGTATCGTAAGAGAAAACGCGCTCGAACTAGTATGGAAGACGGTTCCAAAACCTACCGAGAAAGACCTTGAAAGAGCTTGCCTGATGGCTTGCCAAAAAGCCGTTGAAGCCGGACTCTCGGGAGTGCATTGGCTTCTAGGTTCGGCAGAAGAAATGCGCGCCATACAAAAGCTGAGTTCTGAAGGAAAGTTGCCCCTAAGAGTCTATCTGGGCATGCCGGTCGAGGTTCTGGACGAACTGCTGGAGTTGGGACTGCTCACTGGCTTCGGGAACGACATGCTTAAAATCGGTTTTGTCAAGATTCTCGCCGACGGCTCACTCGGCGCCCGCACCGCAGCGCTGGAACAGCCCTATTCTGATATACAAGAAACTAGCGGCATGATGCTCTACACGAAAGAAGCACTGAACAAACTTGTTATGAAGGCGCATGAGGCAGGATTGCAGCTGGGTGTTCACGCCATTGGCGACCGCGCTGTAGAGGCGGTTCTGGCTGCTTTTGAAAAAGCCCTGAAGCTCCATCCGCGAAAAAACCACAGGCACAGAATCGAGCACTGTTCCGTTCTCAACCCAGCATTGATAAAGCGGATGAAGCGTCTAGGCGTCATAGCGTCTGTTCAACCCCACTTCATCGTCTCCGACTTCTGGGTCACTAATCGTGTAAGCGAAGCGCGTGCGAGATGGGTCTACTCTTTCAAGACAATCATGCATGAAGGGGTCATCCTTGCTTCTGGCTCAGATTGTCCAGTGGAACCCATAAGCCCGCTGTTGGGCGTTTGGGCTGCAGTGACGAGAAAGACTTTTCGAGAAGAGAGACTGACGGTGGAAGAGGCACTGAAGTCGTACACTTTGAACGCTGCATATGCCTCGTTCGATGAAGACAAGAAAGGCGCGATAGAGGTTGGAAAACTTGCAGACTTAACTGTTCTGTCACACGACATTACGGAGGTTTCGCCGGACAAAATCAAGGACGTTCGGGTGGAAATGGTCATCGTCAACGGACGAACTGTCTACGTCAGACCTTCACTACGAGCGTAACCTTTCAGCAACTCGTTCCCGCGTCAGAATCTTAACCAATCACTTGGCAGCTTCTTTGAGTTTCTCTTTCAAGACTTTGCCTACTCGGGCGGTGTCGACTTTTCCTCGCAGTTCCTTCATGACGATTCCCATGAGAACACCGAAACTGCCCTCGCCTCGCTCCTGAACCAGCTTCCTGTTATTCTCGACAGCAGCATCCACCAATCTTTTCAGGTCACTTTCAGAAACTGTTTTCAGTCCCAACGTGGCAATCGCCTTCTGTACGTCTTCGCCATCGTTTTTCGACAACCACACAAACACGTCCGGCAGCGCTTCTTTCATCACTTCGCCAATCGCGATTTTCCTGAAGATTTCTCGGATTTGCCTGTCTGAAACTCTGTCAACTTCGACGCCGTCACGTTTCAGCGCCTTCAGCGTTTCAGTCAGAAACGCCGCCACGGTCGTCGGAGAAACATCGCTCTCTTTCACGACGGTTTCGAACAGTCCGCCGTATTCCGAATCCAGAACCTGCTTGGCAAGCTTCTGGTTCAGCTTGTGCTCTTTCATGAGGCGTTCAAGTTTTCTTTCGGGTGACTCTGGCAAGTGCAGACGTATCTTTTCGATGTAGTCCTTGGCGATTTGCGTCGGCGGAATGTCCGTTTCTGGGTACATTCTTGCGGCGCCCGGTCGCGGTCTCATGTAACGTGTTGTCCCGTCGGGGTTCGGTCCGCGAGTCTCCGTCGGCACTCCGTCTATGGCTTCCTTGGCTCTTTCAGCAACAGCCCTAAGCGCGTCTTCAGCGTTTTCCGCAGTGTCTGCAACGAACACTACGGCGTCGCTGTCTTCGGCTTTGACGGTGTTCCTCAACCGTTCAACTTCTTCAGCCGTTATTCCATAAGCCGGCATCTCGTCCGTGTGGAAGATTCCACCGACTCTTCCCCAGAATCGAGCCCTGTCAGCCATCTCTGTCCCCAGACGAAAGTTGGGAACCAACTCCTTCTTCAGTGGACCAGCAAACTTAGGTAGTTTCAACGCCATAACCCGTTGTTTCTCGCCTAACGATTGGCGGATGACCCTGCACTTCGTCCCCTTGAACACTTCGGTCACGTCGAAAAACTCTTCCGCGAACTCGTCCTTCTCGACCCCTCTCTTGTTGAGCTCTCTGCTGATGTCTATGAGGTTTAGCTGACGTTGAACCTCATACTCCACGACGAGCGGAAGCAAATCGAGCTCCTGCACGCCTTTGATTTCGATGAGCGCACCGTCAGGAAGCGATATGTTTAGGTCCTGCCGAATGGTGCCCAACCCACGCCTAACCTTCCCAGTAGCTCTTAGAATTCCACCGATGGCTAAGGCGACTTCGCCGGCTTCCTTCGGAGACTTAATGACCGGCGCGGTGGCAATTTCTATCAGCGGGATGCCCAGACGGTCTATCCGATAGCGTATCACGTTGCCTTCTCGCCCCATGATTCTCGCAGCGTCTTCCTCGAGGCTAACGTGCTGAATCGGAACCACTTTCTCGCCAACTCTAATCTCGCCATCCAACGCCGTGACGCAGGTTCTCTGGAAACCCGTGGTGTTCGAGCCGTCAATCACTGTCTTGCGCATTACGTGAATCTCATCCACCGGCTCCGCCTTCATCATCAATGCTGCCGTCAAAGCGGTTTCAACCGCGTCCATGTTAAGTGGGTGCGGAGGCTCCTCATCCATCTCAACCAGGCAAGACGTTGCCGTGTTCGCCTCGTAAAGAATCCTGACGCCCTTCTGAAACTCAAAGTAAGCAGCGGGGTCCACCTGTCCCAGCTCGCTCTGCGTCGCGCGTAGCCTCCGCAAGAACGTTATTTCTGGTTCTTCCTTGAACAGTTCAGGCGGGCACCCGCAGAACAGCTTCGCTGACGTTTGCAGTTGCTGGTGTATCTCCAACCCAACCTTCAAACCCAGCTTTTCATAGTCAATTGGCAAGAGCAGACAAGCCTCCCTACTCCATGCCTATCTTCTCAAGAAGAGTCCGCGGAGAAAACTCCCCGGCAACGTTCCTTCTCAAAAACGCTTTAACCTCTTCCGGATTCTGGGTTTGCCCGAAAATCCACATGAGCTTCACCAGAGCGGTTTCGGGCAGCATGTCCTCCAGCGGAATGATGCCGAGAGCTTGCAGGTCGCGGCCGGTGTCGTAGACGTTCATGTTCACTCTTCCCCAAATGCACTGAGAAGCCATCCCCACAACAAGATTGTGCTCAACGGCGTTTTTTACGGCTTCGAAGCAGTTTTTGCCCACGTGTCCCAAGCCCGTTCCTTCGAGGACGATGCCCTTGTAGTTTTTCTCTACACACCAGTCAAGTAGCCCAGCGTCCATGCCCGGATGAAACTTTATCAACGCCACTTTTTCGTTGAATTCTGGCTTAAGTGTGAGCTTTCTTGTGTGGTCGCGTTTCTTGTAGTCTTCTGTGAGCATCGTTATTTTTTGGTCTTGTATGCGGGCTATGGGCGGGGCGTTTATGGATTTGAAGGTGTCTCTCCTGCTTGTGTGGCATTTTCGGACTTTTGTTCCTCTGTGAAGGATTATGGAGTCGTCTGAGGGTGTTTCGTGCATGGCTACTGCGACTTCGGCGAATGGTGCGTTTGCCGCTGCTTGGACGGCGGCGATGAGGTTTGTGGCGGCGTCTGAGCTTGGGCGGTCTGCTGACCGTTGTGAGCCGACGATGACGACTGGGACGGGTAGTTGTTGGAGTGCGAAGCTTAGTGCTGCGGCTGTGTAGCCTATGGTGTCTGTTCCGTGGGGTATTACGATTCCGTCGGCGCCTTCAGTGATGTGCTTTGCTGTGGCTTTTGCCATTTGTGTCCAGTGTTTGGGTGTCATGTTTTCGCTGAAGATGCTGAAGAGTATCTGGGCGTCTATGCGGGCTAGATTGGCTAATTCTGGTACTACGCTGTAGAGGTCGCTGGCTGTTAATGCTGGGCGGACAGCGCCGGTTCTGTAGTCTACTCGGCTGGCTATGGTTCCGCCCGTGCTTAGTATTGTGATTTTGGGCAGTTCTGGGTTCTGTTGTGGCGGTGGTGGCGGGGCAAACGTGGGTTTTGTGCCTTTGCCGGTTTTTTCGATTTTGGTGTTTGGTGTTATGGTTATGCCGATGTTGTAGCCGCTTTTCATTTTGATGACTACGTGTGTTGTGTCGGCGTATTCTGAGCGGGGGATGAGTATGCCTTCGTAGGTTTTGGCGTTTTTGGTTATGCGGAGCATGTCGCCGATTTCCGCTTTCGCCTCTTGTATGGCTTCTAATGCTTTGCCTTTGTAGCCGGAAGATTCCGTTTTTTCGCTCATATGCCTTAATTCCTCAGGGTTTTTGACATGTAAACTCCGTCGGGCTTGTAGCCGGTTCGTTTGTAGTACTGTTTTGTTCCGAGAGCGCTTATAACTGCAATCTTTTTGTAGCCGTAGTCTTCGCGTGTTACGCGTTCGGCTTCGTTTAGGAGGATGGCGCCGTAGCCTTTGTGTTGCCATGCCTTAGCCATGTGTTTGCCGACGGGGACGAGTGGTCCGTAAACGTGCAGTTCTCTGACTATGGAGCATGGCTGTGCTTCTATTTCGGGTCTGTGGGCTTTCGGTGAGGGGATTCGTAGGCGTAGGTAGCCGATGAGGATGTCGTTTTCTGTGTCTTCGGCTGAGAGGAAGGTTTCTTCGCCTTCTGAAGCCTTGTATTGTGTGGTGAGGATTTTGATGTTGTCGGGGTCTGGCTTTACTTTGTCTATTGCCATTCTGTGGCCTACTTCTCGGCAGCGTATGCAGTGGCAGCGTAAGCCTTGTTCTTTTAGCTTGTTTAGTGCGAGTTGGCGGAGGTTGCTGTGGTTTACGCCTGCTTCTATGAGTTGTGCGGGGATGTCGCGTTGTACGCGCATTATGCGGGTCCATGGTGGAATGTGCTTTTTGATTTGTGCGATGAGGTTTGTGGCTTGTTCGGTGGTGTAGGGCGTGTAGTTGCCTTTGCAGTACTGCTCATAGGCCCGTGTTCCTTTGAGGACGAGGCAGGGGTAGATTTTGATCATGTCGGGTTTGTATTGTGGGTTTGTGAAGGTTTCGGTGAAGGCTTTTAGGTCTTTTGTGGGGTTTGAGGTTGGTAGGCCTGGCATGAGGTGGTAGGCTATTTTGAGTCCGGCGTCTTTGAGTATGCGTGTGGCTTCTGTTATGTCTTGGACGGTGTGGGTTCTTCCAACTGCGCGGTAAATTTCATTGTTTGGGTTTTGTACGCCGAGTTCGACGCGGGTGACGCCCATGTTGAGCATTTGGTCTGTTTGTTTTTGTTTTGCCCAGTCTGGGCGAGTTTCGACTGTGATGCCTACGTTGCGGATTCTGCTTGTTTCCGCGTTTTTCTTTGCCTGTTCTAGGCTTGTGGATTTTTTGTTGGTGATGGCGTCGAGGCAACGCTTGATGAAGTAAGTTTGATATTTGAGTGGTGTGGCGGGGAAGGTTCCGCCCATGATGATGAGTTCGATTTTGTCGACGTTGTGTCCTATGCTGGTTAGTTGTTGTATGCGGCTTTTGACTTGTTTGTATGGGTTGTAGTTGTTCTGTATGCCTCGCATTGCTGCTGGTTCGTAGCCTGTGTAGCTTTGTGGTACGCCGTATTGTGGTCCGCCGGGGCAGTAGCTGCAGGGTTCCTGTTGTGGACAGGGATACGGTTTGGTCATTACGGCTACTACTGTGACGCCGGAGATTGTACGTGTGGTTTTTCTTCTTAGTAAGGGTAGAAGCTTGGTTCTTTGAATGGGAGTGAGGATTCGTATCAGTTCGGAGTTAGAAGGTATTCTAGTAAGCTGATAATCGGCTGCCGCCTTCATTTTTGCACGATTAACATCCTCATAAGTAGGCGAACTAAGAAGCATCAGCGTTTGAACGATTTCCCTAAGCGGGTTTGACGTTTTCAAGATGATGGCAGCCACGATAGACAACAACGAACGGACAGATAAACTACGCCGGGTCCATAATCACTAAACAATCAGAGAAGGATCGCGATCTCCACCTAACTTCTCCTGACAGATTCAGTAGGACAAAGCTTTATTGCAACCAACCTGTTATGCAAGGTGTAGTATCAAAAAGGTTTTCTAGGTTAAACGACGCATTAGAAAACATGCCAGAAGAAAAACCTGAAATCCTTGCCGTGCACAAACAAAAGTTGGAGCAATTTCTGCGCGGGCTTGAGCTGTGGGAGTCTCTTGGGAAGGGCGAGGTCAAATGTGCAGTCTGTGGGGTAACTATCACGTTGGACAACATTGGTGCAATAGTTCCCTCTGGGAAGGAAGTCGTCTTGTGCTGTCTAAAACAGAGTTGCCTTTTGAAAGTGACTGGACGACCATCTGTTGAGGATGAAACAGAAGAAACTGAATCAAAAGAGGTTGAATGGAAAGATGCTGAGTAAAAAGTGGATAGGAATAGGACTACTCATTGTCTTAAGCTTCTTGGGGCTAGTCTGGTATTTCGGTCTCTATGGCTTCATCGTGAGCCTTCTATCGAGTTTACTTCTGCTCATCATAACAAATCTGGACAGAGCAGGAGATGTCGTTGCGTCTTTCTACAAATTGGGTAGCAAGCTTAATTTCTGGTTTGAAAAGAACGCAGTTGAGAAAAGGCTTGAGTCCACCATCGGGATAGCGTCCAAGAAAATCAATGAAGAAGCGGGTACTGAACTTCTCCCTCACGGAGTAGACATTAAGTGGGATGTGCCACAGAATCGTGATGCGTTTCTCCAACGAGGGAAAGTCGTAGTATGCCTCGAACCCAGCAGCAACGAAGAGAGGAACTTGGCAAGGGCGACCATGATGTTCACCGAGGAAGACCTTATTGCACCGTCTCAGCGATTTGTAAACACATCCATAATGAAGGCGGCATGTTTTGTTATCACCCGAAAGATGCTCATGGCAGACAGGAAACTCCATGCCCTAAAATGCCTGAACAAAGAGTTCATAGAACCTGAAATAGAGAAAAAGCCTGAATTTAGAAAGTACATTTCTGGATTGGACAACATCGACAAGCAAGGGTACCTTACTAGGATTTTACTGCGAGAGTTCGGGGCACTCGACGCGAAACTGTCCCCTGCACTAACCGACACCCGTTCAAGGAAGGAAAGCAAAGGATTTGCTCGAATGCTGAAGGAGATCGTGGAGAAGGATACGTCTGCGACAGTACCGTTGCGATTTGAAGGTCTAGGGTTTAGAGTAGCCATAATGCCTGTCGCAAGACTCGATAAAAGTTTTGATATTGACAATTTCACGAAGCAAGCAACTCGTGCTTTACGCGATGACATAGATACGATTTACGTTCTCGCAAGGGGCGCGAATGTCGTTCTGGCAAAACTGGTCGTCTCGGAGATCGAGAAGGCAAGATTGTATCTGAAGAATATTGAGTGGGAATACAAATCGTTCTTCGAGAGAAAAATGGGACAGATTCAATACTACGTCGCAGAAATGTCGCGCGTCCCGTCTGCATCGCCAAAAGCAAGTTGAGCAACAACTTCATAACGCGAGTCAGCCGATAACCCTGAAACGGCCAGCTCCGCCCTCAATCATATTTAACCTTCGAATAACTCGTAGACCAGAAGGAATAAAACTATTCGCCTTATAATTCTGACTAAGGAAATGGTTAATGTGGTCGTAAGGTCCAACAGCGAGCATTTGGAAAACTTGGAAGAATACTCGTATCTGAGGAAAAGAGTTAACAATCTACTCCTTGTCAAAACCATGTTCGAACATATGTTAAATGACAGGTCTAATGGAAGAAAGATGTTCAATGTTGTCACCAAGACTTGGAATCCCGTGACCGGTTGTCTGCACAACTGTAGCTATTGCTGGGCAAAGGACCTTGCAACAACAAAACTCAAAAACAGCAATCGTTACAAGAAGGGCTTTTGTCCCCACTTAAATAAAGAGGAGTTTCGCGGCAGATTCGCCAAAGGAGATTTTATTTTTGTGTCCGATATGGGCGATCTATTTGGCGATTTTATACCTGATGAATGGATATCAGAAGTCATAGAACATACGAAGCGGTTTCCGCAGACATATTTCTTGTTTCTAACAAAGAATCCATCTAAGTATGAAGAGTTCTTGGATAATATGCCGATGAATGCGATACTTGGGACTACGATAGAAACTAACAGGGACAAGGAATATGTTGAAAATGCTGTCTCAGGAGCCCCGTTGCCTAGTGCAAGATATACAGCGATGAAGAGGTTGGAATGGGATAAGAAGTTCATTTCAATTGAGCCAATATTGGATTTTGATTTTGATGTTTTCTTAAAGTGGACAGAAGAGATTTCTCCGTTCATGGTTTACGTAGGCTATGATAATTACTTCAAGCGTTTGCCTGAACCACCTTTGAGCAAGACTACTAAATTCGTTGAAGAACTGTCCAAATTGACGTTGGTTGTCAAAAAGAGCATTAGGCCTGCATGGTTTGAAAGTCTTGCGCTCACGGGTGAGTGACTAAAGATGAACACCAAGCGAGAGTCTATAGAATGGGTCAATCGTAATATCAAGAGACTCTTGTCTTCATCTGACGGTGTAATCTCAATCAATGATGTTCATTATCCAGGCCATGATTGGACGATAGTTAAGCTTCTACTGCTAGCTCACTGGGTCTATGTGTATACCACGATTATTCCCAAGCACTTTAAGAAATTCCAATATGTCGATCTTTTGGCTGGATCTGGCACAACACGTGTAGAAGAGACTCAAGACGTTGTGGTCGGATCAGCGTTTATAGCTCACTACTTTGCACGCAAAGAGTTCACGAATTATGTGTACGTTGAAAAGCTAACTACTAGGTGTCAAGCTTTACGTCAAAGGGCTGGTATGTTATTAGGCGGAAATTTCGAAGTCTTGAAAGGCGATTCTAACGACCTTGTCGAATCCATCTTTGCAGACGAGAATTGTCACAATCTGGTTTTCATAGATAACGAAGGGTTCGACGTGTATTGGAAGACCATCGAGACTGTGCTGAGGACTAATTCTGACATACTGATACTGTTTCCCACAGCTAGTGTTAAAAGAGTTGCAACAGAGCGCACACGATCTTCTCTAGATAGATTCTACGGCAATAGTTCTTGGTTAAACGCACATTCTTCTGAAGAGTTTTTGCAAGTCTACATTGAACAACTTAACGAGGCATTTAGCACAGCTAGGGGAAAAGAAGGTTATGTCTCAGGTATTCATGTGGGAAGTGAAAAGTATTTCTATGACATAATTCTGGCTTGCAGAAAAGGTCCCTATACGAATGCCTGGGAATATCTCAAAAGAAGACTGGATTGGAAAGATCCTAAGATAGTTAAGACTACTCTTGACATCCTGAAAAACAGAACGACAAGCATGGACTGGTTCATTGATTACCAGAAACAAGTTGAGTCTATTGAACACGGAAAGTCCAAAAACGAGAACGAAAAGAATGCAAAGTTAGACCGATTCTTACCCCAGAAGGCAAGCTAGGCTACGGTGACTTCTTTTCTGGCTAGTCCTTCAACCATCAGCGGCACAATCTTGCTCGCTTTAGGAATCTCCATGAACAACGGTTTCCCATCCCTGTCAGAGTGAACCACAATGTCACCCATCTCTTCCGCATGGGAAAGCTTACCCTTCTCCCTGAGAACAATCGTCAACACATCAGCCTCGCCGTCATACTTAATCTTATAAGCCATAACGCTCCCGCCTAACCTGATAGATAGTAATCCAACTGGAAAGGATAACAAAAGAGAAAAAAAATGTTATGGATTCCACATTACTAGGTCGGAATCACATTGAAACGATACTCTTGCGGTAGTAGCGACTTCGTAATACCATAGAATCAACGTGTGCATTCCCTGACTAGGGCTAAGCACTTTGCTGGTCGTCCGATAAGAATGCTGTGAATAATCGTCGATCTGCAAGACTCCATCCACATACAATCTTACTCCATCATCACTTCCTACCATGAAAGTGACCGGTCCATTTCTCGACATGTTGACTTGCATGGTTGCTTGAAAGCCAATGTAATCATCATAACCCAAGAATACGGTTCCACTACCCCAATTATAGTCAAACGTAGAAGAGAATCGTGATGTTCCAACTTCAGAACCCCATTGCAAGTCACCCGTCAGCGTTCTCCAATGAACATCCCATCGTGCGAAAACCGTGGCTGGACCAGCTGGTCCTTGCACACCTTGAATTCCTTGCAATCCCTGTGGTCCCATTGTTCCGGTTGTTCCCGTGTCTCCCGTATCGCCTTTGTCTCCTTTGGGTCCCTTGAGAATTGCCCATTGTGTAGTTGCCATCACGGAGATGAGACTTGAAGCCAGAATCGCAGTGATAAGTCCGGCTATGAACATTGTTTTCGATATTCCCGAGTTTTTTCCTTGCGACATCATTATCACCTCGCGCTTCTGTAATTGATTGAATCAGAAGATATTATTTGCGGAAAACAAACGAACGCCTCCGTAAATCCGTCTGGTTCTATGGTTGTTTGAAGCTATTTATAGGGGGTATAACTTCAAATCACAGCACAAAAGCGCCATGCGCACGTTTGTCCGACGACAAACTTTTCCGCGTGTGGACAACGCTACTAAGGCTTTAGCTGCTAGTTATCTTCGCCTTTATCTTCGGAATAGTGTCTTTCTGCATCTGCACCGCGCCAAACGTTGACAACCTAAACCCGTCATCATCCGCCTTCACCACAAACCCATTCTTAACAAGCTCACCCAAACGCGTACCAGCAATCTTCCCGCTCTTACCAAGCCTCAAGGCTAACTCATCCTTACCAACACAGTCACTGGCAACTAAGCCAACGCGACAACCAACATAACCCGCCAAAAGCCACAACAACAAACACTCATTATCAGTAAGCCTATCCTTATCCACAAGCACGTTCGCACCCTCCCTAGAAAAAGCGACTATTCCCTCACAATCCTTCACTAGGCTTTGCAAATCAACGCTCAACACAAGCCTCTTAGCTATCTCAAAAGAAGGCAAAAACTCACCAAAGAATTTGCTAAGGCTAAGCCAAACATCCTCAACACTGCCGCTAAACGATTGTTCAACATCACCAAACTTCACGTTAACAATAACCTTGCCCTTATCACTCATCTAAAACACCATATTAGACCCCAAATAGACGGGCTAGAAACCGTTGCGCACACATGCCTACCCCATCTTCCCCCTAAGCCTACTCAAAACCTCATCCTCAACCCAACGTTCGCCCTGCACAGTCAACCTAAACTCAGGCCTAGCAGGATCAGGCTTAAACACCTGACCACGCTTCGTCATCTCATTCAACCTCGCCGGAACCATACACTTAATCCCACTCGACTCCAACAACCTCTGCACATGCGCCGCAGTACTCTTACGCTCATTACTCGCATAAAGCGTCAACCCAATCGCCTCATAATGCGTCAAACTCTCACGCGAAACAATCACAGGCCCTTCAGTAGTCGCCTCAACAATCCCCTTCAACGCTACAGCAGAAGGAACAAGCCGCCCAGACACCAACCCACCAAGCTTCTCCAAAAAACCCTCAGGAAAACCCTCCAACACTCTAAGCACTTCTTGTGCATCAGCGCCTTCAACAACAATCTCGCCGAAAGGCGTTTTTATCCTAGCCTCAACCCTTCCCACTCGCCATCCCCACTCCTACTTCAGACTCTCCTCTTCAGCAAGAATGTAAACGGTATCCGCATCCGTCTTCCACCGCCTCACTTTTCCACTCCGCACCGAACCCAACATAACTCCAGCCAGCATTCGCCCGGAAAACTCCATGCCGTTAGCTTTCAGGGCTTCCCGCAGTTCAATCATCGTTCTGGGTCGCCATTTTCCCCAGTCTGACTCAAGAACCCTAAGGACGGCATCGCCGCAGTTGCCTGTTTTGGCGATTTTGGGAAATTTCTGGGCTGGAGCTTCTTCTTTGCTGGGTTCCTTCTTGATGGTTAACGTGGCTATAGTCTTGGGTTTGACGGGTTCGAACGCTTTCTGAACGTCAGCCATGACGCTCTGCAAGTCCTTAACGGTGTCCAGCACTTCTTGGCGTTCGCCTTTAATCTCAACCTCGTAGTCGCCGACTTTCACGCGAAAAGCAAACGGCTTCGTCGGCTGTTCAGTCTCATCGTTCTCCACGCACTTTCCCCTCATACACTAGATGCGCGAAGTGCATATAGAACTTACGACTGTTGATATATGTCGGGTTTGGGAATAGCGTATTAAACCTTACGATACGCTATAGTTTCCTTTTAGGAACGGGAACGTGAGGGTTGAGTTTGGCTAGAAAAGGCGTGCTCGTGTGGGTGTTCAGCTCGTTAACGTTCATCTCATTTGCGCATTTGATAGATGCGGTTTCAGCCGTGATTTTGGGCGGTGAATCGAGGCTGCTGGGGTTGTACCCGTTCATCGGTGAGAGGTTGGAGACTTTGGCGCCTGCAACGTACTTTTGGACGGCGGTTGGCGTTACTTTTCTGCTGTGGGGAATTACGTGTGCGGTGGCGTTTGAGAATCCGGTGGAGGTTTTTTTGAATAAGATTGTCTGTGACGCTAAGAGCCAGAGTGCGAAGGAGTCGAAGGTGGTTGAGGAGAAGGGTGAGATTCTGGATGTGATGAATGAGGCGATTGAGACGAACAGTGAGTATCTTGCGCAGGTTCGTGATGTTGTTTATAGTGTGAGGGCTGAGGTGAAGGAGCTTGAGCCGTTGCGGGAGAGCGTTGAGAAGATGAGGGCTGAGCTGGGCGGTTTGAAGAAGGAGTTTAAGAAGGTTGAGGAGAAAGCGTTGTTCACGAATGTTTGTCCGGCTTGTGCGAAGCCGTTGCTTCCGGAGTTTAAGATGTGTCCGTACTGTGGTGAACAGGCGAAGTTGCAGTCGCCAGCAGTTATCCGGCTCAAAGACTACAAGTAAACAGTCAGCTGAAACTAGTCTCTGCGCTTTTGCGCTGTGATTTTGAGTTATAGCCCCTCTATATATAGCTTGAAACAACAGTTGACCTTTAGAGCCTACCGCGACTTCTGAGATTCGCACCGTTTAGCTTCTAAGTTCGTCGGAATAACAAGAATCAGCCGCGCTGAGCAGTAGGTTAGTTGGCGCCGGAATCTGCTTTGTTAAACAACAAAAAGTATCGTTGTGGGCTGACTGAGGAAAGAGTTGCTGACAGTTATGCGAGAGATTTTCTGAGCTAGCATTCCGTAGGTTGTTGAAGAAAGCGGGGGTTCGTGATTCTCGGATGAAAACAAGTGAGTGGAGATATCTCCTGAACCCTGATATTCTATGTTAGTTGTCTAATTCTCATCAGGCTAATATTGAGAGGTTGCTTAAGAACAAAATGGAAGAAAATTCTATCTAAGGGGTGGAGAAGGAATTTTTGATAACTATTTTTTTGTCTCCATGTTTTGTAAACCAATGTCCTTGTAGTGTGAAATATCCTCAGACCGAATCCATGCGAAAACATCTTGAAATTTCTCGAAATCGCGCGTGCCTCGGTCTCGCTTTTGCCAAGCGTAAAGCTTCCGCCCTGAGACCGTTAGAGAGAAATCCCTAAGTACTTATTGAGCTTATTCAAAACCAGACCAAAATTAGGCTTGTCCATACAGCCTTTTGTATAGATAGCCAATAACTATTCCAAGAAAGAGAAACCTTGGTACGTTAAGCGTTGCGCCGATGAGGAAGACATGCAAGGCATCACTCGTACGACTTGCGGCAACTCCGAGCAAGATAAAGACAATGCCTAGGGCGACGAAGCTTAGTATCACGGACTTTGGCATTGGATTTTTTGTTGGAATCTTGTCAAAAAAACGAAGCAAGAAATAGCTGACGCAGCATGCGATAATCGGACCACCAAGCAAAGGTTCAACAAGAGCGCCTTCAATATAAGGAATTGAAAGGGCAGCTCTGAACTCCGCCATCATGGGAAGCAGGGAAGCTGCGATGATAAATGCCCAGAATGCTACTCCTCCCCCAATAGTCAGTTTGAACAGCTTCTTGTAGAACTCGTATGATGTCTGTTGCTTACTTCGACCTGTCGCTCGGGTTTCCATGGTTGTTTAACTATCCACATGAGGAGACTAGGAAGCAATTACGGATGGATTGAATCCTTTGACTATCAGCCATACCGCAAGAACCAATTCTTGCGGCAATATTGGAAGATTCAAAATGATTTGTTCCGTAGAAAATGGAGCGATGAGACCGTACGTTGCTAACAAGGCTGATAATATGGTAAATATGCCTGCAACAATACCCCAGCCCGATAACCATCGAGGAACTAGTTTTGTTCGATAAAATATGATATAATATAGCAGACACCCTATGGAAAAAGCCAGCAGCTTCCCAACATTTTCCACCAAGTGATATCCTGATACTGTCAATACGCCTAAGGTTTGGAAATACGATGAATCCGGAGCTCCAGCTTTTACAAATTGCTAGCTTAATGTTATTAGTAATAGCAGGCCAATAAAACCAACAATATCGAGCACTCCCTCAACAGTCCTGAAACCAACAGCTCCAAGAGCTAGACCTTCATTGTATTTTCTTAGCACTGGATACAGCGAAATTGCAATACCAATAGCGGCAGCACCACCAATAAACAAGAGAAGGGCTGCCGTTGTTGTTGTTACTAAACCTCCATTTGTAGAAACACTAACAAGATAATTCGTAGCATTCATAGGTGCCAGAAATGGAAAGCTTAGAAAACCTACAAGGTCTGCAATTATAAATAATACTCCCGCAGCTATTGCGTTATTTCTGTATGAATTCATTTTGACCCCTTTTTTCAAGTTATATTTTCTTAGACCCTTGTTTTTAAGGGCACGTGCTTGACCCCTATATATTGTGATCGAATGATAAACATTTCTGCACTCTTTGTTGGACAAATGTCTCGGTTTCCGCTGAAGCGCTAATGTTTAGGTTGATTAAGAATGGTTGTTTTGTGGTTTGGTTTGGTTTTGGATAAAACTTTACCCCAACCAACAACAAATCTCACAAGTCTGTCTACTCTTCCTTAGCAGGTGATTGCTGAAGGGCGCGCAATCTATGCGTAACTGGTTTAGCCGTTATCTCTCTCCTTTAAGCCAGCCCTTGATTCCCAGTTCCTTGACTGTTATGCTTGTGGGTTCAGGCTCATGGGTTTTCTCTTTGCCATTAGCATCAACGTACAGTATTTTTGGTTTTATGCGAAACACGCCTTGAATCTTCGGTCTCAGAACGAGCTTGACTTCCTCTGTTTTAAGTGGGCCAAGCCGCTTTGCCTTCATGTTAAGGCAATTGCCTTCCATGCGGCATGATTCAGGTTTCTTCACCATTTTGAAGCCCTCGGGGATGACTCCCGCGATTTTGGTCAGCAAAATAGCCCCTTTTTTGTGTGTGTTTGTCACTTCTATTTCCAGCTCAAGGTTCTCACCTATCTTCAATTCGTTAGGTGTAGCTATGATGTTGCTCTGCACCTCAGCGTACTCATGACTTTCTGGGCCGACTGTTTCCTCGCGTGTCTCAGTCAGAGGAGGAGGTAAAGCCTCGACTAATTTCATTGTTCTCTCTATTTCTTTTTTGGCCCCTAACTTCTGGAATATCTCTAGCGCTTCGTTGAGAAGCTTGCGAGCTTTTTCTCTGTCACCTTCTTGATTTCTCTCCAAATACACTTTAGCATACTCACAGAGCACCATTCTGGCAAGCCAATAGACGTTCCATCGCCTCGCATTCAGGTTTTCAAACTCCCGAAGGCTCTTCTCAAAAAGCTCAATAGATTCAGTCCATTTCTTCTCGGCACGTAACAGCATTGCCCCAAGACCATCTGCAACGGCGACCAGAAACTTGTTCCCTTTTTCAAGAGCATAATCTTGCATGTCGCCAATCAGACCTCTTGCTTTCTCGATTTCCCCGATCTCCAGATACACGGGGGCGACATATCTGGAGCCGCCTATTTGAGGGGATTTTGCCCCATGTCTTTCAGCGACCTGGTACATTTTTTCAAGGAATTCCTTTGCCTTGCCGTATTCCCCCTTGTCAAAATGGAACCAGCCGAGATATCCGAAAGCGCTCATGATTGCCTGATAATCGTCCAATTTCTGGGAAACGCTTAGAGCCTCATTAAAGTATTGTTCGCTTTTGCTCCATTCTCCCAGCAGCAGATGGACCCATCCGAGAAGATCCAAAGAAAAAGGAAGATGAGTAATATAACCGGCCTTCTTATCCAACGCAACAGATTCTTCCAGTATGGGCACCGCCTTATGGACATCTCCCATGTCAATGTAATTTCCAGCGAGATTGGTGCCAATCCAAGACATCCATGAAGGATCGCCCACCTTCTTCGCAAGTTCAAATCCTTTCTCCAAATATTCCAAGCGTTTCTCATGCTCTTCCGCGGGGAGAAAGCCAGTGTCATTGTAAACCCAGAGAGCGGTATCTGTATAGCCGTTGTCAAGGGCCATCTTCAAAGCCTTGTCCATGCACTCTGCAGCTTCCCTTCTTTCTCCAAGCATTCCAAGGATTTCGCCTAAACTTGCGTACGAACGTGCAATAACATCGAACGCATTCAGTTGCTTAGCAAGCTCAACAGCCTTCTCAGCCCAAGAACGGGCCTCAGTCAAGTTGCCGCTAGCGCCCATGCAGATCATGCCTGCGATGTCTTCGTAAAGCCTGGCTAATTCAACGCTCGGAGTCTCTTCCTCCAAGATTTTTAAAGCGTTGCCGTGATGTTCCCTTGCCTTTTCTCTGTTGCCCAGATTGCTCCAGAAAACGTTGGCCATTTTACGGTGCAATGTAGCCGCGGTCTCTCTTTCGCCCAGTTGCTTCCACAAACGTAAGGCTTCGTCCCAGTCCTTTATTCCTTCATCGTACTTCCCAACGAGTTTCTTGATGTCGCCCACTTTCTCGAGTAGGCAGGCCCTTTTTCGCGGTTCGCCTTTCGTTTCTTCCAACAGTTTGAGGGCAGACTGGAAGTATGAGATTGCCTCGTCGTTGGCATAGATTTTTGCAGCTTTTTCTCCTGCCTCTAAGAAATAGTTTAGAGCTTTCTCCTCGTCTCCTCCTTCAAGAAAATGGTACGCGAGTTCTCCAAGATGTTGATCGATATTTTTCGCGAAAGCCTTTTCCAAGGCGCATCCGACAGTGTTGTGAAGTTTCTTATGTCTGAGCAAGCTGACTTCCTCGTGCACAACATCTCTTATGATGATGTCTGAAAAAGAATACACATCTTCGCCGCGAATCAACTTCTCCTTGATTAGTCCAGTCTTGAGTATTCTTTCCAAAAGCTCAAGAAGTCTGTTCTCTTCGATTCCAGTGACTCCGCATATGGCCTCAAAAGTGAAATCGCACCCGATGAAGGAAGCCAGAGTCAAAATGTTCTGACACTCGTCATCCAGCCGGCTTATTCTTGCCTTTATGACGTTCTTAACAGTCTCAGGAAACTCAATCCTTGAAACTTCTTTAATCTTCCATTTGTTCTCCTCTCGAAAGATTACCTCTTCTTCTTTAAGGGAGTTTATCACTTCCTCTGCGAAGAACGGGTTGCCTCTCGTTTTCTCGTAGACCATCCTGCAGAATTCCGTCGGAATATCATCTTGCTCTAGTATCTGCTTAATCATCTCAGAAATATCGCTCAGAGACATTCTCTTCAAAGAAACAGACTCGGGGATGCGTTCCCTGTTCAACTCCGTCAAGACAGGCGTCAACGGATGCTTAGCATCAATGTCAGTGCTGCGGTAAGCCCCCAGAAGGAGCAGAGGCGTCTTTTGGACACCGCGGGCCATATAGTGCAAGAGCAGAAGTGAAGATGGATCGGTCCACTGCAAATCGTCAAGAACCACCAACAATGGAGCCTCTCTGGAAATATTGGTGATGAACTGGGAAACCGCTTCAAAAAGCCTGTTTTGCTCCCGCTCAGGGCTTATCGGAAAGGACTGAGGGATTGCCCTAAGCTTCTGCCCAAGCTCTGGAACCAGCTTGGCAACTTCAGCCGGATAGAAACCAACAACCCTGTACAATTGCTCAGGGCTACTGATCTCTAAATAGTCTCTGATGACTTCGCTCCATAGTATGTATGGTGGAACACCGTCCATTCTGAACAGGGCTGGGCATCTGCCATATAGAACCTGCATTCCTCGCAGGTGCGCGTATGCTCTAAGCTCTCTGGCCAACCTAGTCTTGCCAATTCCCGCCTCTCCATAGAGAAAAACAAGACCGCCCTCACCTTGAATCGTCCTGTCGACAGCTTCTTTCAAAAGTTTCATTTCTTCAACTCTGTCAATGAGCGGAATCTCTCTTGCAGCAATAGGACGGGGACTCGGAACACGTTCACGTTCAAGGGATGCCAAGAAGATCTCTCCTCATCAACCTGTCGGTAGAATATTATTAGATTATACGTTCTTATCCCTTGTGGAACAACATCCAATTCATTCACCAGCTCTAACGGAAAATAATGAACAGACCCGATAATTATCATCGCGCTTATGGGGGCTTAGCAATCATGTATTCTGTACCATAGCCCGCGCTAAGTTGTACATATCAAAATGCACTATAATCGATAATGCTGCAATGAAATACAAACCGCTTTTTTGGGATTGGTTGGGGTAAAGTTTTATCCCACATCCACGTCAACGACGGAACTGGCATGAGAAACAGAGGTTCTATGCAGAAACCCACAACCAGCCAAAAATACCAGATGCGACTGGAAACGGAAATAAATGGCATCAGAAGCATATATGGATGAACGGAAGATGAGATGGAAGTTTATCATTCCGCCTCTATTGGTTTGGACCTCAGCAATAATCATAGCTATTTTGGATTTCGCGTATGTTCAAGGAATGGCTTACATATTCGATTTGTCTGAGTCCATTGGACTAATCATGGTCCTCGTGGGTTTTTCAGTACGAAAAACAGCCAAGAAAACCTTGGGCAACTATCTCTCAAGCAGGGTTAACTCTATACGAAAACACAAGCTGGTCCGAAATGGCATATACCGACACATAAGGCATCCGATGTACCTAGGCGCCATTCTCCTAAACCTAGGCGCCTTCCTATTACTGAGCATGTATGGCTTTCTCGTAATGCTGGGGTTCATTCCCTGCGTTCTGTACAGGATTCGGATCGAGGAAAAAACGCTCGTTGAGAAATTCGGCAAGGAATATCGAGATTACATGATGAAGACCAAGAAGATAATTCCCTTCTTCTATTAATTAACAAGTGCTTCCGTGTGTGTGGGGGGTAAAGTTTTATCCAACCACCACCAACCAACCATAATTTCGCTTGTTATTTACAGGAGGATGTGCGCATGCAAAAAACTTTTATGCAATCAGACACTCTTGAAAAGTGATGCCGACAGTCAAGGATTTCATGACAAAGAATGTTATAACCATCGACGCTAGCAAAACTGTTATTGAAGCCGCAGACCTAATGTCGCAAAACAACGTAGGCGATTTGGTGGTCATGGACAAAAATACGCCTGTAGGGATCGTCACTGAACGGGATCTCGTAAGGAGAGTCTTGGCGGAGAGAAAATCGCTAAACATCAAAGTTTCAGAGGTAATGACAACACCCCTCAGAGTAATCGATCCAGAAGCTCCACTAAAAGAAGCTGCCAGAAGAATGGTCAACAAGGGAATCCGGCGACTTCCCGTAATAAAGGATAACAAACTGGTTGGAATCATAACCGCTACCGACTTCGCTAGACACCTAAGCAAGAAAACCCTTACCGATGACATACTTGAAGCAATAGGCCGCACCCACTACCCCGTTCCAGAAGTTTTCGAAAAATAGCAGAGGCCGCAGCGCAGACAAACCCAAAAATTACGGTCAACCTTCAAAGGTAGAAGCTCAATTCTCGCTTAGACCCCAAGACACTATCACCCGACTCTCATAGACAGAGTACGTGCATACAGCAAAATGAAATCTCGGCAAGTCTTCCCTGATCTTCGCCCTTGTGGCTACCAAGTATTGTTCAAGCCCGCATTAACGGGAGCAGAAGCAGAGCAGTCATGCCCAGAAGCTTCATGAATATGAGAACGGAGGGGCCTGCAACGTCCTTCAACGGGTCGCCTACAGTATCACCAATTATTGTTGCCTTATGAGTATCCGATTTCTTGCCCCCGTACAGCCCACTTTCGACCAACTTCTTAGCATTGTCTAGCAGGGCGCCTGTATTGTTAAAGAAGAAACCTAGCATGGCGGCGGAAGCCGTGGCCCCGATGAGCATCATTCCCAACTCGGTCGGACCAAATAACAGACCCACCGCGATGGGAGTTGCTATGGCAATAAGCCCCGGCAACACCATTTTGCTGAGCGCATTCTTGGTTGCGATATCAATACATCTGACATAATCAGGAGCAACTATCCCCTCTTTAAGCCCTATAATCTCCTTGAACTGCCGCCTCACTTCATCAACCATTTTGAAAGCCCCATCGGAAGTCGCCCTTATCGTCAGAGAGGCCAATGGCAGAGGCAAAACTACACCTAGGAACAGTGCAGCGATGGGGTATGGCGATCCAAGCGAAATGACAGAGATATTAGCCGTTGCGAAATACGTTGCGAAAATCAAGAAAGACGTAACCGTACCTGATGCCATGGCATAGCCCTTGGTTGCAGCCTTCATAGTGTTTCCCACAGCATCCAGAGAATTTAACGTCTCAGATGCTTGCCCCGAGATTCCAGACATTTCAGCTATTCCCGCAGCATTATCGGTTATTGGACCGAACGTATCAGAAGCCATAATAAACGCAATACCAAAGTCTGTGCCAATGTTTGTTATGACTAGCCCGTAGAGAGATTGACCAGTTACTATGAAAGAAACCACTACAGCAGCCAAAACTGCAATCATCGGAAACAATGGAGTTGCCAGTCCAGTCGATATGCCGGTTATCAGGTTTATTGCAGGGCCTGCTTGCGAGGATTCAGCGACATCATGTACAGGTCCACGCCCCAGACCGGTGTAATATAGGGTACCTAGGACACAAACGAGCACAGCTGCAACACCAAGTAAACCTGCAAAGAATAGTGATACATCATTCAAAAACAGCGTGGACAAAAAGAACAAGCCAATCAAGCTAAGAACTGTCGTAACCATGAGACCGACAACCAAAGATCCTGTAGCGTTTATTCGCCTCCACCGTCTAACCAGCGATATCCCAAACATGGAGGCCAGAACACCAACAGCTTCGAGTATAAATGGAAACACTACCCCGTTAGGGCCGTATCTCGAAATAAAGAGAACGCCCATCAACATACCAG